>ERZ773197.215-NODE-215-length-49173-cov-8.701026_pt1 | contig 49173 bp, 34 predicted proteins | sample MGYA00580999_ERZ773197 | MGnify/ENA primary metagenome ERZ773197 (study PRJEB29015, sample SAMEA2738166) | human oral metagenome | biome: human oral; feature: human-associated habitat; material: saliva | place: China | collected 2185 ...
ATGATTCTTTTTTCTCATGTTCGTCATCAATTACATTCCCATATCTGCAAAAAGCAGGTAATGACAGAGGCAATCTCTTAACACATCAAGAAGATAAGTATTATCTTCAGAGGCCGAGCCAGCCTCTTTTCTTTCATTTTATTTTAAGTTAATGCGAGTAAGTTCAATACTGCATTTTGATCACGGTCAGCAACAAAACCACATGAATAACAAACGTAGTCATTATGTTCTGTCCCATGTTTTTTATTACCATCTAATCCAATTTTATCGTCACCTGTTTTAACATGGCCACAATGTGAGCAACGTTGTGTTGATGGATAAAATCGATCTGCTAAAATGAGTGTTTTATCGAATTTAATGGATTTATATTCCATATAAAGACGAAAACGACCAAATAATGAACGATGTAAATTTTTAGCTTTCTTTTGCATTTGCATCGCTTGTACATCAAGGTCTTCAATAACGACTGTATCATAAGTTTGATAAATCATCGTCGTAAACTTATGAAGTAAATCATTTTGAATAGCAGTCACACGTTGATAACATTTTTGAAGCTTGACTCTCACTTTAAAATATTGTTTTGAACGTGTAGCCTTTTTGCCGTTTTCATGACGTTTTCGGGCCAATAGACGTTGATAATACTTAATTTGAGCATACAAACGTTCTAATTGTTTTGAAAAAACAGCAAAAGAACCGTCTGTATAATCAAAATGATTGATATTTGCATCAATAGCCGTTTTTTTACCTGTTTTAGGTAAAGGTTGTTCAGGAAAATCAATGGTAATAGATGCATAATAAGAATTACCAATTTTAGTAATCGCACAATGTTTGATTTTTCCATCAAGTAAATCATAGCCTTTAAAAGAAATGCCATACCAGGTATCTTTATAGGCATGAGGCTTATCTAAAACTAGTTTTCCATCTTTAATGGATGCACGATCTGTTTTAAAACCTTGTTTTGGATTCTTTTTAGAACGAAATGATGGTTTTCCAACTTTTCGTTTCTTTTTTTTAGAATCTTTCTTTTTAAGTTTTTTACTGCCGAAAAAAGCAGACCACGAATGTGCTAAATCTTTAATAGCCAATTGTAAGACACGTGAAGATAAAGAATATTGCCAGTCAGCTTTATCTGCAACTAACATATTTTGAACAACATGATGTGACGGTGATGGAAATAATGCTAATAATTCTTGTTCTTCTTCAGAAAAAGTAATTGTTTTATCTTTAATAGCTAATTGTGATTTTTTCCGAAGATCAACAGGAACCATTTCAACACGTTGATCATAAAGATCATTCCATAACTCCAACCCTTGATTCCAACAATAACGACGATAGTCACATAAATCATCAAGAACTTTTATCATTGTTTGATTAGGATATAAGGCTACTTTTTTTGTTAATTTCATAAGATCTCACCTCCTTATCTAATTCAATGTCATGTCTACATTTTACAATAATCATATCCCATTGTCTATTATTTAGCATACTAGTTTTTTGTTAATTTCATAAAAACTCACCTCTTTATCTAATTCAATGTCATGTCTATAGTTTACAATAATTACATCTTATTGTCTATCATTTAGCGTGTTAGGGTACTACTCCTTTATTATATCAAAAAAAGAAAACTATCTCAAAGAGATAGGTTTCTACTTAGACTTAATACCACTAACAAACTTATAACCTTTAGAAGATGGATCAAAGAAACTATAACTATGAGCTTTCAAAAAGCTCTTTGTACAATAACGATAATTCCATGTACAATTCTCACCATTTTGTTCCCCAGATTTACCTGCAAAGTTTTGTTCAATGATCAAAGCGTCTCCATTTGAAAACACATGGCTCACAACACCTGTATGTCCATAACCTGGCGCTTCATCAGATGAAAAAGCAGAACCTGCATGTGGTGTATCAGAGGTACTACCACCCAATTGAGACGCATAACCAGGCGCAATATCCTTACCATTACCACCAGGGTTTGTTGGATGACCACCATCTTTTTCCCAAATCGCATAAATAAGGGAAATGGTCAAGTTAACGCATTGATTTCCTGGATATTGCCAACCCGTACCACTTGCAAATTTCATCCCAACCGATTCAGGATTAATGGCATATTTCTTCAAATCATCAGGTAAAGCATCTGGACGCCAAGCATTATAGTCCGAATAATTCACACTACCTGTTCCATCAGCTTCACCCCATGAAGCGCCCCCACCTGCTGAATCAGAATCCCCACACTCATCTTCACTAGACGATGATGAACTTGATGAAGATCCTGACGAGCCACCATCTTTATTGGCAGCATCTCCAAAAAACGAATCAAATTTCTTTGCATCAAATTTATAATCACTGGCATGGAAAACTTGAGCCGCTTTTTCAGCATCCGCTTTCTTTTGTTCTGCACGAATATAAGCAGGATTACCACGTTCAAAGGCATTCCAAGAAAACGCAGCATCGCCTGGATTCGTTAACTGAGCAGCTTCACGGAAACTCCATGTTTTACCACCTGTAAAAACACTTTGGTGCGGAGAAGGAATCCAGTCACCACGAGCAACTTCCTTAAGAACAAAATCAACCATCTTGTCCGCGTCTTCCCAATCGGGGCTATTTAACGGTGCATAACGGGTGTAAGGGTCAAATTGGAAGATACCACCACCACCAAGGGTATTCGACGTACCACCTGTCGTAGGAACAGCACCATTTTTAATGGAATCCTTTTCGCCACCGCCATAGTGTCCTTGGGCACGTCCAATAATATCAAAACTACCTTCAGAGTTTACCCAACCAACAACACCTGCTGCAAATTCACCAGTTGTTCCATGATTAACAAAAGCCATAAATACCTTTTTCGCATTTTCATAAGCTTTTGTTCCTTCTTTTGTCCAGTCAGCATCACTCGCGTCTCCACTACCTGTAGACGTTCCACCAGAACTATCAGACTTTTCATTAGTCGCACAACCGTCTAAAACAAGCATTTTACGACCATTACGCTCTGTTGTATTTTCAGCCGTAGTCGCTATTTGCGTTGTTGATGCCGTTGTATTTAAGGCATTAGCCGCATCCTTAGAATCACCATCTTTACCACCTAAGGCAAACAATAATAAAACCACAAGAACAGCCGCCGTCACCCAACCAACAGGCGTTGAAAAGAAACCAATCGCTGCATTAACACCCGCAACCGTAGCTTGACCAGCCGCCGCCACCAATTGTGCCGATGACATCGTTCGAGCCACTTGAACAGCTGCTTGAACGCCATGGTAAATCGCCTTAGCCGTATCATAGGCATTCTTTACCGTATTAACAGTATTTTTAGCACCCTTAACAGCATTTTTAGCACCCTTGGCAACTTTCTTACCTTTTTGATAAGCATCTTTACCTTTATGGTAAGCGTCAGATAGCGTTTGATACTCATCACTACCTTCTGCCAATTTACGGTCAGCTGCTTGTAAAGCGGCATCCTTACCCTTTTTAGCACCTTCTTTGGCGCCCTTCTTAACAGCGTCTTTGGCACCCTTTGCAACGGCACCACCTGCGCTTTTTCCTGCTTCACGAGCAGCATCTTTTAAGCCCATACAGACCCCCTTTACTCAGAACTATAGTCATCCAGTTTTCACTTGACAACTGTTATATTATTATTTTAGCACAAAAAAGGCAGTACGCCAAGCGCACTGTCTTAAAGAATCACTAAATCGTAGTATCATCACCATTAGCTAAAAGCACTTCGGTTTCCTCATTAGCTTGATTGAAATAAGCAACCGTTTTAAAATGTGTCACGCCATGCGTCGTATAAGCCTTATTAAAGGCAATTAATAAATCTTGTGCAGACGCATAATCATCAATCGGCATAAATAATTTATCCGCTTTAAAGGTCACTCCGTGAAGTTCCCCTAATTTAGCAAGCACCGCATCAACCGTCGCAAAGGAATGACATTCTTTTAACACAATGGTTCCTGAATTAATATCCCCTTGGTCTTGATATTTATGACGCACATGACCTTTAATACCAATAACAACAGGGAACTCATGAAAATATCCCGTTTTTGGATCTTGACGATCAATAAAGAAGGATAAAGGCTCTAAAACATAATCCGACAAAATACGTTTCATATTACGAGCGCCCCCACGTTCACTATCAGAAGGCGTTTTATCGCGAATAATATGCCCAATAACCGTAGGATCAACCAAATAATCACGTTGCTTCGTCACACTCGTCTCTAAACGTTCACGAAGCGTATAATTAACAATACGTTCATTAACCTTAATCGTAAGAGGCATAAAAGGAATAACCTTATCCACACGTCCAAGCAAAGCAACATTGAAATTTTCACCTTCAAAGGCAGAATAAATAGCAGACATTTCAACCGCAGCACCAGTCTTACTAATACTTTGATAAAGTTTAGACCCAACGTTTGTCGTCAATACAATGATATTTCCTGCAAACGAAATCACACGTTCAGAATTCGTCCCATCTGCCAAACGCGCATCATCAAGCACCGCAAACAAGGTATTAATCACTTCTTTACACGATTTCTCAATTTCATCGAGCAAAATAATACCATTAGGATGCGACCAGGCAGCTTTAACCAAATCAATAACAAAGGCCAAAGCTGTAGACGGGTCACTATAAAGCGTCATATCAAAACGGCTCAACTTAACCCCTAAACCTGCACTTACTTCTTTGGTCAACTGCGTCTTACCTGAACCCGTAGGCCCTGTAAAAATCACAGAAGCCAGCGGACGGGTCTTATCATTAAAGCCCATACGTGCCCGTTGAACCAAGCCAAGAAATTGCTCAATGGCATAATCTTGACCGTAAACACGAGTTTTAATATCTTTTTCCAACTTACGAATATTAACCTTATGGTCAATGTCAATATTAAAACGAGATTCAATCACCTGAGCAAGTACATAGTGATTAAGTAAATACTCACTTGGATAGCCCATTTCTTCAGGTAAATAATATTTCGCTTTTTCCTCACCATTTTCAAAATAAAGATAATCCGTCACAATACCGATCATTGACGATAAAATATCCAAAGACGCGCGTGGTTGTGCATTCATTGGAAGATATTGTTTTGAAATATCATAAATCTCGCCATAAATACGTGGTGACGTCACATCTGTCAAACCATAATAAGCCACCTGATTCATCAAGGCCATAATGGTATCATCACGTGTCAATTCTTCTAGATTCAACCGTTGAAAACGTTGGTCTAAGGGTAAGTTACCTGCCACCCATTTATTCCATTCTGAAGACGTTGAAATGGCAATGACACGGAACCCATATTTTGAAGATTTTTCCAAAATAGGCTTCAAATCTTCCGCACAATCTTCATTGGTCATCATAATTTTATGAAACTCATCAATAATAATCACAGGAATAACATTAAAACGACGGGCATAAGCTTCAACTTCATCAAACAAATTCAACAAACCACGCTGAATTTCCGCAGACTTATCCCCGTTAGGATTTTCCATTAGTCGAATCCAATCAATCCAAATCCCAAACATGGAATTACGTTTCGCTTCCTCAGAATACACAAAACCAGTCACATAAGTCGATTTACCTGTCCCTGCTTCAGCTGTTAGAGACAAGTTACCTTTGTCCCTATTCTTTAAAATATCGGCCACACGACGATAAGAACGTCCCACAACATCCGTAGGCTCTTTTAAAATACGACCTGCACGTTTTAATGTCGGATAATCATCCTTATGGCGCTCAAACACACTTGCAAATTCTTGATAAGAACCTTGCACACTTGTCATCATTAAACAATCAAATCCTTTCTCTATCTTAAAAAAGAGACGCCCATGGCGTCTCTTAAATCAACTTAAATGAAACGACTAAGAATTTTTGCCAAATCTGAACGTGTCATCAAAGCTTTTCCTGTCGTTTTTGTTTCACCAGCTACCGCAGGAACAACAGGTTTAATATCAGCAGTCACCGTAGGTTTAACCGTAGGTTTTACGACATCAGCTTTTACAACAGGTTTCGTTGTATCAGCTTTTGCAACCACCGTAGTAGGTTTTACATCAGCTTTAGGAGCTTCAGGTTTATTAGCAGCATTAACAACCACTGAGAATTTAGAACCCTCTTGTTTCATTGACACAATATCGCTAGCCTTGTAGCCTTCTTTAGCAACAGCTGCACGAACCTCATCGGCGGTCTTAAGGGTATAGTAATCAAAACGAACACGTTTAGTTGCCATAGTATTCACATTGACACTATCCGTTGTTGAATGTTCAGAACCCGTCAAGCTACCTTTAGAAGTATTATACGTTACCGCATAATAACCTTCTTTATCAATAGCAACTTTGGTAATCGCATTCGTTGATACACCGTGATTAACCGCATAAGCAACCGCATCCGCATCCGTCAACACAAATGGATCACGAATGACAAGTGTTGAAGGTGCAACTGCCGTCTTACTTTCAAGAGATTGAACACGTGTAGACAAGGCTGAAATAGCTTTCTTATTCGCATCAATTGATTTTTCATTAGCCATCACACGAACCGTCAATGATGAAATCGCTTTAGCATTACGAGCACTTGCATCTGCGTTAGCTTTGATAGCCGCTGCATTATCAGCAATACCCTTATCAGATGCTTTCTTGTTTTCATCAATATTTTTCACAATGACTGACAACGCAGAAACAGTCTTAGATTGGAAAGCAAGGGCTTCTTTTTCATGTTTATCTTGACGAGCCGTCATATCATTCAATTCACGTTGCAACTTATCAATTGAATTTTCCTTAGTATTAGTTTTAACTTCTTGAGAACCAAAGTCAATACCATTAATCACTTCACTAAAGACATTTGTTACACCATCAACATCTTTGATACGTTTATTTTGTGAGAAGATATCAAAATTCCATTCTGTCTTACTATAGTCAATCGCATTCAAGAAATCACTATCAAAGACATATTTGACAACACCAATCTTACTATCAGCACCTGCAACCTTTTGTGTCGCCGTATTCAAATCCTTAGACACATCACGCGCAATTTGTTGAGTGACATATTTAGAAACATCACTATTTGCTGGTAATCCGTCAGGATAACGGTCTGCAAATGAAGTACCCTTCAAGAAATAGATTGGATAATTTGCTTCAACAAAATAAATACCATCATATTGATCGGCTGTCGTATTAAAGGTATCTAAAACATAATAAGATTTAGGTCCTTCTGCCAAATTCTTAGGCAAATGAGACGTTGAGAAACGGTATTGGAAGAAACTCCCATTTTCAATTTCAGCCTTTGGATTGGCTTGCAAGTCAAGAGAAGCAAGTTGCGACACCGAAAGAACCGCATCTTTACGTGGGTCAAGAAGTGGTGACGTGTTTTCAACGGTCTTAGACGTATATGGATTACCAAAGTCTGATTGAACAGCCGTATTGGTATACTTAAAGCCATTATAGGTACCACCTTGTTTATCAGGTGTATTGTCAACTTTTCCAGTCTTCATAGGAAGAAGGAATTTCATTTGACGGCCACCTTCAACGTAAGTCTTGTAGTAATCGTTATCAATACCTTCAATCGCAATATCAATATACGACACTTTTTGACCCTTAAATTGGGCTTTCACTTCCTCAGGAACATCTTTTTCATCAACGATCTTCCAAGTCATGCCTGCAATATCTTTACCAGATTTATCTTTACCCTTAACAGGTTCCCATTTCACTTCACCAGTCTTAGGATCTTTTACAGGACGTGTAAAGGTACCGTTCGTTGCACCTTGTTTAACTTCTGACTTGTAAGCCACATTACCTTTGTCATCAGTAACCGTGATATCACCTGCAAGCGTCAATACATCACTTGAGAACACATCCCAAATATGTTTACCTTTAGCTTGCATTTCCTTATCAATATTAACGTTCTTATATTGATCATTGTCATCAGTAATCACATAGTTATTGATTGATCCAGGAAGAACAGCCTTACCATCAATGTTAACCATCTTAGAATTAAAGTTATGTTTTTCAGGGTCAGCTTGATTCGTTTGAATCGTAATGTTATTACCCTTAACAACATACTCATGGTTAATAATGGTTTCGCCATAAACTTGATAAGTTGTATTATCCTTAGTCAATTTGAAATAAGCGTTCGGTGTATCCCAATGCCATTCCCCATCAACTGTACCACCAATCGTACCTGTCGCATTTTGTTTTTGCTTCAAGTTAATATCTGTCAAATAACGAGCCGTTGCAGAGAAAGTGATTTTCTTAGCCAACTTATCATTCGTGTAATTCCACAAATCAGAATCCACATGTGACAAAGCTTCTTCAGCATCCATATCATTATCATAATGAATCACACGTTCCAATGAATGCATCTTATCAAAACGATTAGCAGGAAGGGTTTGATCTTCCCCATCAAAACCAACAATTTGGTTCACCATAGCCTGAACGACTTTTTGACCGTTTGAAGACGCTTTTGTCGCTTCAATAATCACTTCATTATCCGCATTCTTCGTTTTACGACTTGTTTTTGGTTTTGAACGAAGATCAAAATAATGATAGTTCACAACAGGTGTTTGAGGTTTAGATACCGATACTGGCAAATAGTGAACAATAGTCACAGGTTGAGCAGCGGCTTTAACCACGTCATCAGCAACAACCAAATCATAAACCTTAAAATTAGGTTTATTTGTCACAGAACCTGAGGTTTGATTAAGCGTATTCACATAATCACGAACCTTCGTTTGGGCATCATTCAAAAGCGATTGATATTTATCAACATCTGCTTTTGACGATACCTTAACCGTTTCATGGGTTACCGTAATGTTTCCTTGGTTAGCTTGTGTTTCAAAAATAGCCATACCTGCTTTTGAACGATCATAAGATGTAATGGCATCTTTAACCTCATTCAATTGACGGCCTGATTGAAGACGAGCTTCAGCCGCTGATTTATCAGCTTTAAACGCATCTTCTGAATACGTTTTAGCTACCGATGTCGATTGTTGACCATTAGCAGCCGCATTAGCTTGAAGCGTAGACATAGCCGCACTCGCATTATCAGCGTCACGTTTCGCAGAAGCTACATTTTGTTCATAAGCAACAAGGTCAGCTTTATACTTATCCGTTGTTGCTTTGATATCTGACGCTTGTTTGGCATAAGCATCCGTAGCTGTTTTAATATTTTTAGTTGTTTCATCAGCGTCGCCAGTCAAAACCGTAGGGTCAGTCAAATTCGTCATAACACCTGCCGCTGTTGCTGAACGAACCGCATCATCAAGGTTCTTATGATCAACATAAACGTCAACCCAACCTTCTGAATCACTATTTGTAAATTCATCCGCTGATACCACTGGAAGTGCCACACTTGCCATTGTTGGAACAACAGCCATCACACGAACAAATGTTTTAGGTGACAACAAATCTCCATAAAGCGATAGTGAGCGAAGTTTACGAGCTTTTGTAAGTTGCATTAACAAATCTCTCTTTCTGTTTGTAATAATCAATCTAGGATATTTACCTATGTACTAAGTATAACAAAACGCCTTTTAAAATGCAAACGCCAACCAAAGAAAAAAAAGAAGCTCTTAATCAAGAACTTCTTTTAAATCACTTATTTAGATTTTTTACGACGACCAAAGCCACGAAGACCAACGACACCAGAGGCACCAACACTAGCACCAACAAGTTGGGCAAGAACACTTACAGCGTCACCTGTCTTAGGAAGAGCTTGTTGAGGCGTATTAACCACTGGTTTTTGAGGTTGTGAAGGTTGAGCAGGCGTTGCTTTCTTCTTATACACATAAATCTTTTCAGTGCCGTCTTCAGACATACGTGTATCTACCAATTCATAACCATCAAAGTTATCTGGTTGACCAAATTCTTTACCTGTTTCAGCCTTCTTCAATGGATTACCATCCTGATCAACCCAACGCGTTTTCACTTCTTTAGTAGCAGGTTCATAGATATTGATAGTTTCTTTATTACCATCTTTATCTGTCGTTGTTTCATGCGAAATGTTCACATAACCAGGGATATCTGACTTACCGTCATCATCAGGTTTTGTAGCTTTCTCTTGAGGTTTCAACTCTTTACCTGATTTATCAACCCATTTTGTCACTTCCGTAACTTGTTTAGCAGGTTCATAAACGTTAATGGTTGTCTTGTTACCATTTTCATCAGTCGTTGTTTCATGAGAAATATTCACATAGTTAGGAATATCTGATTTACCGTCATTATCAGGTTTTGTACCTTTTTCTTGAGGTTTCAATTCCTTACCTGATTTGTCAACCCATTTTGTCACTTCAGTAGGTTGTTTCTTAGTTGGCTCATAAACATTCACAGTCACCTTGTTACCATCAGCGTCTGTTGTAGTTTCGTGCGAAATATTCACATAATCAGGAATATCTGTTTTACCATCGTCATCAGGTTTTGTACCTTTTTCTTGAGGTTTCAATTCCTTACCAGTTTTATCAACCCATTTAGTCACTTCAGTAGGTTGTTTCTTTTCAGGTTCTTTTTCATAGATGTTAATGGTGTCACCTTCTTTGAAATCAGAACCCTTGAAATCACCAGATTTAAGATCATCAGCCGTTACCGTATGAACAGAAACAACTTTATAACCTGGAATATCTGACACACCGTCAGTATCTGGGAAAGTTCCTTGAGCTTTGTCTTTCAAAGAATTACCATCTTTATCGAACCAATAAGTCGTTACAACTTTCTTTTCAGGTTCTTTTTCATAAACATTCACCGTTGTCTTATTACCATCTTTATCAGTGGTTGTGTTATAAGAAACAACACGATATCCTGGAATGTCTGATGTACCGTCATTATCAGGTTTTGTGCCGTTTTCTTGAGGTTTCAACGGATTACCATTTTTATCAACCCACTTCGTAACTTCGGTCACTTTCTTTTCAGGTTGTTTGTCAGGAGTTTTGGTGTAAATGTAAGTTTTTGTACCATCTTTAGTAGTGGCTTCTTTGAGCGTATAACCAGGGAATGATTTTTCACCTTTATAGTTTGACCCTTGTTCTGTTGGTGCCAATTCCGTACCGTTATCAGTGATCCAACGTGTTTTCACTTGCTCCACAACAGGTTTATTAGAATCAGATTTACCACCATCTGAGTTATCCAAACGACCAGTAACAATCGCAGATTCAAAGAAGGTCACACCAGCTTCAGTTGATGATGAACCATTAAGCAAGTCTTTACGAATAACACTTGCACCTTTTGCATACATATTTTCATACGCATCAAGAACACCCTTAACATTTTCATACTTAGACAACTCATCAATGTTAGCACCCTTAGCATAAACCTTAGCCGCATAAGCATTGAAAGCTGATTGATACTCGCTAGAGGTTCCATTAGCATAACCATCAAAGATAGCCATAACATCCTTAACCGTTTTTGCATTCGCAAATGCTTTTGTCACCGTATCAGAAACACGTGAGTTGATTGATTTGTTGTCAGAAAACGCAACCGCAAGCGTATTGATTGGTTCATCAAGGTTAGCAGCCGTGTAAGTTGCACCACCTTGCGTCTTAATAGGGTTACCACCAAGACCATTGTACCAATTAATCAATTTCACAATCGTTGCGCGTGCTTCAGCTTTAGCTGTTGCATCTGTACTAAGTGAATTAGACAAAAGATTAGCCATTTTATTTTGATCAGCCAACTCAGGAACAGCTTTAACGGCAGATTGATACAATTTAGAGTCTGTACCAAGATTAATTACTGTACCCGCAAGTGCAGCCGCATTGACACCACTTGGACGGTCAAACATTACAGGAAAAGTTGCTTTATCAGCTTGCTTCGTCAAATCAAAGCTACCTGCCGTCACCTGCGTTGCCTCATCCGCAGAAACAGCCTGCATAACCGTCATTTGTCCAATCGCACCAGCACTCATAAGAGCCGTTGCTCCAAATGATTTAAGCGCTGTTTTTGCTTTTGATGTCTTTGTTACCATAGAATATAGTACCATGACGTATCCACATACGTCCCTTTCTAGTTAAAAGAAATAATGTAAAGCCTTAAGCTTTATATTTAGTATAACAAACCCCTCAAAAAAATGCAAACCCTAACCAAACAAAAAAATCTCAGCCTTTCGACTAAGATTCTAATTGTGTTTTCAAATGTGCATTTTGACGATATAAGATACCCAAAGCTTCACGCAATTGATCATTTTCAGACGACAACTCTGACACATGATTTTCAAGAGCCGTCACATGTTCTGTCGATGTGTCTTTTTCAACATAGTCAGATACCATGTTACGAAGTTCCTCAATAATCTTATGATAACCTTCTTCACGTTCTAACATAGCGGCATTTTGATCAACCAAATAATCTTTTTCTGTTGCTAATTGGTCACGTTCTTTTGTCAAAGCGTCAACCTGTTCAACCAATTCACGCAAACGAATATCTTTACGCACCGCTTCTTTAGAAACGCTACTCAAAACACCATTAATAGTATTAAAGACTTCGTCAACATTCGTAATCAAAAAACGGTCTTTTTTAACCCCACACGCAGGAATCGTATATTCCAATTTTAAAATCTCTTCAAGAGATAAATCAGACCCTGCTAACTGCAAATGATCCGAACGTAAATTGCCATCCAAACGTTCCACTGACTCCGTTGTCTTCAACGTTTCCGTTTTTGGCTCTTGTGCTGAAACAATCATTGATCACTCCTTACTAAAAATAGATTTAATATCATCAACAGCTTTTTCAATTTGAGCAACTTTAGAATCAACTTCTTTTTTACGATTAACCACTTCAGGTTTATCAACAAAACGCACAGAGGCAGATAATGTTTGTAATTTCAAGATAAAAATCTCCTTTACTTGTTCTAAGATAAATTTAGTATATCAAAAAGAAAGCAACAACGCAAGTTTAAACTGAATCAAGCTGTAAAACAAAATCAGCTTCATGTTCTTTAAGATATTTTGTCAACAACTCCGTCACCATATTTTCAGGAGGTACAGGGTACTGAACACTCCCTGCCAAATTAACCGTATTCTGAACATGATCAGCATAATCTCTAAGGCTAGGAATCAAACTTCCCATAATATGTGTTGTATAGGAAAACAAAGCTTCATGACACTCTTCCAAGGTCATTGTCTTAATCTTAGCCTTAATAGCTTGACGTTCTTTTTTAGACATCTTAGCCGTAACCGCCCGTTGATAAACGGCTTTCCTGGACACTTTTAAATCATTCTTATCAATTAATTCCTTTAATTCATAACGCACCTTATCCACATCATAAACCAAAGACGCCTGAACCAAATCTGTTACCGAAAACGTTTGAAATTGAGATACACGTGACGACGAATATTTTGACTCATTGGCCATCATGACTTCATCAATCAATGACACCAATTCCTCATAATTCGGTTGACGCCCATCCATCAACAAATCCCCATGATAAGTTGATAACACCAAAGGCTCTTCGCGCACATAGGCTTGCAATTCTGCCATTTCCTCCTTTGGAAAATCAAGCGTTGCAAGACCATTTAAGGTCAACAAGCGATGATACCGTCCAGGCTGACCTTGACGAGCCGCACGCCCTGCAAACTGACGTTCCACTCGTGAATTTGGACGCGAATCAATCTGAATCACCACAAGACCACGTTCCATATCCGTTTCAGCCACCTTAATATCTGTCCCTCGACCCATAATATCTGTCGTCACAACAACAGACCCAATCTGTCCAGCTGACGCTACAATAGCATCTTCATTATCATCAATCGAAAGAAGTGTCTTGTGTTCAATCCCTGCTTTTTTCAAATAATCAGAAATCACAAACACACCCAAATCAGACGTCGCCCCAATCAAGACAGGATGACGTGTCGATTTATACAAATGCACCAATCGAATCATATCTTCATACAAATAGGCATCAGACACATACAAATGAGTCTTTTGTTGCAACTGGTTAGGTAACCGATCAGGAATAGCGACAACGCCCATCCCATAAATCTTTGTGAATTCGGTATAGGACGTCCCAAGTGTCCCTGACAGCCCAGAAATCGTTTTATACAAATTAAAAAGCACTTGATAGGTAATTTGAATACTGGTGACAGACCCTTTACCTGAAAAAACACCTTCTTTCATTTCAACAAAAGCATGCATGTCATCTGACAAACTACGCCCTTCTGCCAGACGCCCCGTTGCTTTTTCAATCAAGGCAATACGACTGCCTGAATCTTTATCAGGTTCCGCTAGTACCATATAATCATCATACGCTTTATGATCATAAATGGCAGATACCGCAGATGCTAAGATATGCATAATATCAGGACGTTCAAAAATGCCATCATCAACACCTAAAACATCAATAATTTCTTCCCACGTGCGTTCAGAAATAATAAACTGTTCATGCGACACCTCATAATTCTTAGACACCGTTCGCAAATGCTTCAATTGGTCAACAACCTCTTGAACCACATACGTTCTATCCTTATAGTCAAACGTTGTCAAACGCCCTGCCAAATCTTCTTGACCCGCAATAATCAGTGGATTAATCGCATCATCCATCAACACTTCATCCACTTCATCAATAATGGCTGCATAAAGAGGTCGTCCTAAAGGCTTCACATCATTTCCAATATCCGACGCTAAACAAGACGTCAAATACGCAAACCCAACCGTCGCATTGGTACAATAGGTAATATCACAATCAAACGATGCCCGTTTCGTCTCCGTCTTCATATCATTATTAACATAACTTGACGTCAACCCAAACCAGTCATAAACCACATGCGTTTCTTCCCAATCGCGTTCAGACAAATAATCATTAACCGTAAGGACATGAACACCCTTGTGCATAAACCCAAAAGCCACAACAGGTAAAATCAAAGTAATGGTCTTTCCTGAACCCGTCGACATCTGAACCGCATTACGATCTAAGGCGGCAAAGCCACCCAAAACTTGAACATCATATTGAAATTTTCCGAGAAGTCGATACGTCACTTCACGCGTAATGGCAAATAAATAATTTACCCGTTTTTCATTTTTAATATCAAAATGCTTTGTCACTTTATCGGCTTCTTTTTTCAAAGCCTCATCAGACAAAGCTCGAAGTTTATCCGTATACGAATTAACAACAGCCAAACGCTTACGATATTTTTGTAACAAACGATGACTATCAAATTCAAACGAATCATAAATAGAAGGCATTGTTGAAGGTAATAACATAATCAATAAGCCCTTTCTAATGTGTGGTTTTTTCTTTGCGTAGTTCCAATATAACATAAAAACAAGAATTTTGCACACAAAAAAAGAGACCTCAACGAAGTCTCTTTCAGAACACTTAACGTCCGAAATGTTTCAAGGCCAAACGAATGTCTTTATCAGACAAAACAGCACGAACTGCATCGCTATAAGTAGACATCAATGGATCTTCATCATCATGTTCTAAACCAAAAACATGACCAATTTCATGAGCCAAAGTCTTATAAATGTCTGCCGATTGTGATTGCGCTTGTGTATTCATTTGAATCACATTCGTTGTTTTACCAAACAAACGTGCATCTGAAATCGTTCCAGAACGATTAAACTTATCTTCAGGATCAAGAGCCACTTGGTCTTGAGCGCCCAATTTAGACATCAACCCTGCTAAATCAGCCATCTCAAACGCTTCATCTTGACCATCAGGTTTACCAAGTGATTTGCTAGCCACATCAACACGTGTTGATTTATTATCAGCAGCCAAAATCGCTAAATCAACACCACCTGCCAAATCAGCTACATTATCTGTATAGGTCACGTCAAGCGTCGTTCCAAATTTAGCCAACCCATCAGCCCAAAGTGTCAACGCTTTTTCAGCTTCTGCACGAATCTCAGGTTCGACATAAACCGTGAAATGAATCGCTTGATCATTAGGTGTCACAAGAGCCGTTTTCACGTCTTCTTTAAGACTATTATCGGTCACTGTTTCAGCAACCGTTTTATTCGTCAAGGCACGAACCACCAACGAATTTCCTGAAGCCGTACGCTCTTTCTTATCAACCGTACGCACCGTCATCGAATTACCTGAAGCTGTACGTTCCGCTTTATCAATGATACGAACCGTCAATGAATTTCCAGACGCCGTACGCAAGTCTTTAGACAAAGTACGAACCACTAATGAATTCCCTGAAGCTGTACGTTTCACATCATCGGCCAATTGGCGAACAACCATTGACGTATTAGACGCAACTACTTTAGGCGGTGTCGTTTTACCAGGTGCAAGCAAACTGATAATGTAACGTTCATTACCTGCTGGACTAGGAATAATAGGAGGTTTTGGTAATCCTGGTACAAGTCGCGCATCTACTTGCGTCGTTGTCGTCTTATTGTCAGTATGTGCGCGTGCTTTCAAATCAGAGATAGCAAAGGTATTAAGCGTTTTTTCAACACCCTTCAACTCAACCTTAGGTTGCACACTACCGACCACACCAAACGGTGCAAAGAGTGACACATCAATCGCGTGATAAGACGTTGTACCCGTAGGTCCATGGCCAATCGCAATACCTGTCACCGAATCAGGTTGTGTATCTTTACCAAAGACAAGTACCGATTGACTATCAATATTCGTTGTACCAGTTGCGGCAATCTTACGACCCAAATCAGACGATTTCACTTTATAAAAAGTCCCTGCATCTTCAACAGAAATCCCTTGACCAGACATAAAGACATCTGTTTGCGCACCCTTAGACAAACCTAAATATTGTCCATCATCAATATCAGAAATATAAAGAGGTGCATATTGTGCCCATTTACCAGCCGCATTATCAACCGCATAAGACACATTCAAACGTCCACCTAAACTTTCAGCACCAAGTTGCGTATCAGAACCAAATGGCATTGTTGACAAACGTGCATTTACACCAGACGAACCACTACGACCCCAAACAATCGCTGTATCATCCGCACTATCTGAGGCAGCACCTAAACGAAGTTTAAAATCACTAACCGTACTAAAACCACCGTCACCTGAACCAACAGCACTTGTTGCAAGAGATGTTGGAATATAGCCGCCACCTGCTACAAGAGCACCTGTTTTAGGATCCACTGACAAGTAGAACAAATAAAGTGGCATTGCTGTTGGGTAATGCTCACGCAAAGCATCCCCAATTGAAGTCCCTTGTTCTGTCGTATAAGACAACTTCAATGATGAATTCGCTGTATGTGTCTTACCGTCTTCATCAACATAGGCAAATGAATCTTTCAAATCAAAGGTTACTTCAGGTTTCAATGATGCTACAAGAAGCACTTTATTAGCACCAACAACATTCATATGTTGTCCAACAACGTCTTGAATAACGCCCCATTGACTCGTATTATCCCCCCAAATACCACCAGGCGTGTTTTTATCTGTCAAGGTATCAATAATCTTTTGAGCACCACCATCTGTTTGAGAGTTCATTGCCTTATGCCCACGAACCGTCGCAAAATCGTTAACATTCAATGATGGAACCATCGGTGACCCAAAACCATTATCAAAGCCATTCTTAGATTGTGCTTGATATTCAGCAGCAGACGCAGTCGCCGCAGACGTATTCGCATCCACACGCTTAATCGTCACACCGCCCTTGTTAATGGTCTCCTTAACGACACCATCAATAGCATCTTGCGTTTGACCCATTGCTTTTTTAATGTATGTTTGATAATCAGGCGATTGTCCATAAATTTGACGAGCCTCTACCCATTTTTCATCAATTTGAGAAATCGGTTTCTTAAGCGCTTTTTCCAATTGGTCATGGAAATCTTTCATCTGCTTATCATTGTCAACTTTAGTTGTATTAAGCGCATCATTAGCATCTTTATTTGAGGTCTTCACAGCAACCATGTTATCATTAATCAATTTCGTAATCGACGCTGTCGTATCATTTGCAATCTTCATAATCTCCGCATTGCTACGACCAAGATTACCAAAATCAATTTCATCAACTTTAAGGGTTGCAGCCACCTTCACCTTAAGATCCACTTGTTCAGAAACCACTTTCTTAGCTTCATCAATGTAGGCTAAGGTTTTATTACGAATACGTTCATTCGTAATCTTTTCAGCTTTTGCACGGTCTTCATCAAGTGTTTTAAGCACTTGTTCTTTATAAGTTTTAAAGTGACTTACCGAATCTGTATTTTTAGCAATCTCATCACGGACATTACGAACACGAGCCGTTTCTTTTTGAAGCCACGCTTCAACATCGGCCTTATTCTTAAGCGCGGTATCAACATAGTTATCGACGTTAACAGATGTCGCACTGTTTTGTGCTACAGACGCTTCCATATCCTTAAGCAACTTATCACGTGCCGCCGTAATTGCAGCAATTGATTCATTAGGATGTTTATTATCAAGCGTTACCGTTTCCGTCAAGGTTTTTGTATCAACCTTGTTATTTGAAACCGTCTGCGTTCCAGTTGTATCGACATCAAGAGCAATACCACCATTAGCCAATTTCGCTTTAGAATCCTCAGCGCTACGTTTCAGCTTATCATAGTCTCCAAGAACACCATTGTTTGAATTATTCAATTCACGTGCACGTTCACTAATCACTTTATTAGCGTCATCAAACGCTTTATTAACAACAGGATTTTTTTCGACCGTTGATGTTTCCGCTAACTTATTAGCTCTAGCCTTAAGTTCAGCCGTCTTTTCATCAAAACGTTCCATAAAATCCGCAGACGTAGACAAACGGCGTACCGTAGCATTATCTAACGACCCATCAACATCACGGCCATGCAAAGCCGCTTCACGCGCATACGTATCAAAAGCTTCCTTATAAGCTTTAAGTGACGCTTCAACTTTATCAGCATTCGCCGCAAAGTCTTTAATCGTATCGTCATTCGCCACAACAACTTTTTCATTAATCGTAATCAACCCATTTGATTGAGCTGCCAATTGGCGTAATTGTTCATTGATACGATCAATCTGCGTTTGATCAACATTTGAAGACACAGCCGTCGTATCAGAAATAACATCACTACCGCCACCACGTTCGGTTGAGCGAACCACTTCATCAGCAGATACAGAACCTGCCAAAGCGCCAGCCAAAGTACCAACAGTAGAAGCAACAATTAATTTTTTACTCATAAGATGTTTAAACATCTCCTTTCTTACTTATCAAAAAAGAGACACGTTTTACCGAATCTCTTTAACTTCGGGATACCTCTATTATATCGAATAATCAAGATATCCACAACACCTGAGCGCGTAACTCTTACGAAGGCATCAATTCCTTAATCCATTCACCGATAGCTTTAAGGATATTAACAAGCCATTCAACACCTGTAAAGGCAAGAAGAGCACCCACTGCACCAAGAAGAATAGCTACCCAAAGTTCTGGGAAACGCACTTGCGCATTTGGGAAGAAATGACGTTGAATCAGGCCACCAATCCCAAAGAAGATTGACAAACCAACAAGGGCAAATCCAAGTCCTTTACCCCCAAGAACAGCCATTCCATCATAGAAGAATTTCTTGAACCAGTCAGCTCCCTTTGTCCAGAAACTCATTCCGTCACCAAGAAATACAGTTGTTGTCGCAAGTTTACTTGCCACTACATCAAACATAAATGCAGTCACACTCTAGTAGCTTTTCGCCACTAGCCTTTCTCATAAATCTTTTTTAATAATTACTGCTTCCAATAATTACCTTATAGACATAGTATAACAAAACACTTTTTACTTGACAAGGGTGTCTCTCTTTATTTTTAAAAAAAGAATGAAATTGTCAAAAAAAGTTGCTCAAAAACGGGCAAGCCCGTTTTTGAGAGGGGGTTTGTCGTCTTTGGCTAACGCCAAAGAACGCTTTTTTGAGACCATAAAAAAAGACAGCCTACGGCTATCTTTTTTTATGGATTAATTACCATAACCCGCTGGGTCATTATAATGTCCCATCATTTCTTCAAGGCGCAACTCTTGTTGATTTTTCGTCATCGGTTGTTGGGCTTGAAGTTGTTCAGGCGTTTGTGGCGTTTGTCCAGGACGAAGAGCTTCTTGACGCATTTGTTGGTTTTTGGTTGCCCAACGATGAGTCATATCCCCATGTCCAGCCATAGACGCCGTCACATGTGTCGCACCTTTAACAAAGTCGCCAAAGGTTGCGTGGCCACCTGCAGCCTGCATACTACGAGCCAAGGCTAAACCAGTACCGCGAGCCATATCTCTACGACCGTCTTTCGTCTTAGCCATACGATACGCTTGAATCGATTGATCAACCTTACCACCTTCGTGTTTCGCTGCATGAGCTTTCAAACCACTCTTAAGCTGTTGACCACCAGATTGCGCCATCCGAAGTGGCGAACTAGCAGCATTTACCAAGGCAGAACGTAAGCTCTTAGGTGATTGACTTTGACCAGATTGACCAATTCCTCGACCAGTACCTTGACCTTGTCCTTGACCAGAACCTTGACCAGTCCCTTGACCTTGTCCTTGACTTTGACCAGTTCCTTGACTAATGTGATCACCGTCAACTTTCGTCGCACTAAGATTCGTCTCAGCTCGTGTGTCCATTGAACTATTCGCAATACCTGCTTCAATTTGTGATTGCTGAAGATTACTTTCAACTTCCGTATCTGATTGTACAGACATTGTTTGACCACCATCCGCATACGAACTAGTCGCGTTCGTCGTTGAACCATCCGTAACATTCGCTTGAGTATTAACCACCTCAGAATTTTGAGTGTATTCTGGCGATACCTCAGGAATAGCAGGCGTAACACCTTCAGAAGTTACGTCAGAACCCATAACAGACTGACTATCAGAAATAGGTGTATTAACAGGCATCTCAACAGGTGAATCTGCTGAATCCCCAACCTGTCCAGGTAATTCAGTTCCTTTCGAGATAGCTTCAGGAAAAACATCATTAGTGACTTCAGGTTTGCCATCATGGCCATCTTTACCATCAACCGAAGCTTTAGGATCATGACTGTCTTTACCATCAGCTGAAGCTTTAGGATCACGACCATCCTTACCATCAGCCGAAGCTTTAGGATCATGACCATCTTTAGGAGAAGCATCAACTTTAGGATCAACTTGAGGACCAGCAACAGGATTTTGTTCAGGCTTACTGCCCAACGCTTCAGCTTCCGCAACTTTAGCCGCGTCAGCCTCAAGAGCGTCTTGTGCCACCACATCATCAGGTTTATCAATTTCTTCAGGCGTATCGTCAGACGATTCTCCAACCGAAACAGGTCCAGAATCTTCTTCAGACGCCAAAGGTTGTACAGGCACACCGTCATGAGGGACAGGAGATTCTTCAGGTGAAACAGAATTTTCCGAAAGCACCGTATTCGTAGCTTGAATATTATTCTTTTCTTGAGAATCTGTAGTTGCTACATCACGTGTCGTTTCATCATCGCTCTTATCGTATTCGCTATCTTTATCATGGTCAGACGTATTGTTATTATTCGTCAAACGTTTTTCAAGTGAACGTCCAGCCATAGCCACGGTTGCACCTGCCATAAGACCGGCACCCGCTGACGCCATCTTCAAATTACTAATTGATGAGTTCATGGCATTATCAACTGCATGGGTAATGTTATTTCCACCATACGATGACCCACCAAAGAAGGAACCACCACGATAATCACCCGTAATACGGTTAGCAAAGTTTTGGAACAATTCCCCAAAGCGACTAGGTAAACTTGAACAAAAACCACCAAATTGCTCAATTGGCATCTTAGCGACTTTTGGCACAAACATACACGCAATCAAAGAGAAAATAAAACTTGTCGCACTCGCCAAAGGTTTACTCAACAATTTACCAACAAGTGGAATAGACTCTACAGCGTCCTTAACAGCGTCAATTAACGGTTTCAACACACCATTGTCAATCTTAAAACCATTACCAACAATAAATTGCCAAATAACATCACCTAAGGTCAAGACAAGTGCACCGATACCAGAAATACCAACAACACCAAGCACTAAGCCAAATGTCGCTCCGATAAGTTCCCCAAATCCACGAGGACTACCAATAGCCGCCGTAAAGCCACCTTTCAAGAATCCACCATACGCTGAATAAATAATGGTCATCAAGGTTTTAATCAAGGCATACATGGTCATAAAGGCCAAGAAACCTTTAACCAAACCAGGCATACTATCAGATGCAGAATCTGTAAAACCTTTTGAATCAATATCAGCAACAACATGAGGAATCTTAGGCGCTTGCGTGTTCATATCACCAACGGTATAACCATTCGCATCAAATGTTCCTGAAAGAACATTGACAGCAGTCAATGGAGAAACACCCCAACGACCACCGTGCCCATTAAATGTCCAACTAGCTTCACTTCCCGATTTAGTAATCGTTCCAGCGTTTAGATATCCAATAGAATCAACATCTTCAGGATCAATCTCTTCATTTTTTGCAAATTTCTGAGCAGCTTCTACTAATTTATCAGTATCCCACTTCGTACCATCTTTCTTAATCGCTTCTTTAAAGGCAACCGTTGCAACATTATTTCCAGATTTCATCTCTGATTTGATACGTTTTGCAATAGCATCTTCACTTGTTCCACGACCCAATAAACCTTCGACATGTTTATTAATAGACAAAACATCATTTTTAGAAATCTTCACATCACCATCTTGAACGGTAAAGGATGCACCTTCAGGCATAGAAAAACCAGTTTCTGCCCAATCAGCAAACAATAAATTATTTGAAGCAATCTCAATTTTAGGTGATTTACTCTCTGCGACAACAGCATCCGTCATCATATTCATTGCAGAATCAAGAAAACTAACAGCAAGAGGAACACCTAGCACTGTCACAAAAAGACCAACGAGAACCTTACGAATCGTTTCTCCAAAATTATGACCAAAGAAATGCATGGCAAGTCCAAAGAAGACCGTTCCAAGCGCTGTCATAATTCCTAAAAACTGAGTAAACGAAAACATCGAAAGTCCAGGAACACTCGACATCGGGCTACCCATGGCATTAAAGAAATCATAAAGCGCAGGTTGTTTCCGAACCAAATCTAACAATTGGTTCCCATCTTTACCACCATTATATTTCCCATTTGTCAAATATGAATTATCATAAATAGACATAATAAGAGGCAATGGTGAAAACTTACGAAGAAACAACAACGATGTTTTTGATAAACTTGCAAACACATTGGCAAACTCACCAACACCAGCATCTAATTCATCAGCTGATGAACTACTCGTATCTTTAAAACCGGCATCCCGTAATTTCGAAAGACCATATCCAAACGAAATATAAGGCTCTAAGACATGATGACCATAACCATCATCAATCATTTTAGCATTTTCTCGACCCAAAGCAGGCGCCGAATACATCAGATTCGCCTTACCAATACCACTATTAGATTCAATTGGACCATATAACAGTCCACCAGCATCAATTTTACCCTCAGCGCCGCCTGCAGCATCCATGATGACTTTCATATTAGCGCCAAGAATAGCTTCTTTATCTTCTTTTTCAGTCGTTTCCTCTTTAGAATCCTTAGAATCTTTCTTAGAATCTTTATCTTTAGAATCTTTATCTTTATCGTCTTTTAATAACGAAAACTTCGGACCTACAGATGAATTAGTAACAGCTTTCTCAGACGTAAACACATCTGACGAAACAGCAGCCTTACCTAATGGTGTCACCTCTGTAGCCGAAACTGACGAAACCAAACAACTCGAAAATAACAAAGAAACACCAATTGATGTCATTACGGGTAACACCCGCTTCCATTTAACAGTCATAACGATCAATCACATCCATTTCTAAATTATTTATTTCCACCAGAGTGAGTTTTATTTTTTAAGTCACGTTCAGCATTGTCTTTACTCCATTTGCCTAAGCCCTTAAAAAAATTATTTAAAGCCCTACCAGCACCAGTATCTGCAAAAACGCCACTACCGCTACCCTTCTTAGAAGAACCTGATTTAGAACCACCACCTGATGACGACGAATTACCTGCAGAAATATCCCCAACAGCAGTCTTCAAATTAACACCACCTGATGAATCGCCACCTTCAGAACCACCACCGTCCGAAGAAGCATCTGACGACCCACCACTATCTGCGGACTTACCATCGCCACTTCCTGCTTCCGTACTCGCCCTATTGACATCATTCCAAGCTTCTTGATAAGCTGTCGTCAACATCGAATGCGGTTTATAAATAGCATAATCCGAATCCGCTGCGAACGCCTTAGTACCACAAAACAATGCAACACCTGCAATCGTACACAAGGCAACAACATGTTGTTTTTTCATAAGTTAAATTATCCTTTCTAATAATTACCGGTATCCATAATATCATAGACCCGAACATAGTCAAAGTCTTGTTTCTTTGTTTTTATAGCAAACGTCGCAGGTTGTTCCACAAGACGATCCACAAAGGCTCGTGACATACCATAAGCATCTGCAAAATCAGCCACTTCATTTTGATACAAACTGGTCAAAATCAAATCATAATCGTAATCAAACATGTGACCTAATGTCAAAGCATCCTCTTGTGTTTGTTCCACAAACAAGACATCGATACGTTTGTCAGAGTTATCCAAAATCTTCATCAACATCGGAAGCACCGCCGCAATCTTAGAACCGCCATGGAAAACCAACAAGTCACCAGACTTAAGCGTCGACAGAACCACATTCAAATAGGCTAACGCAAGCATATTCGTTGATGGCGAATCACCAACACTATTTCCAAGACGAGTGCCCGAAAAATCAACGGTCCCATAAAGACTTGATAACAAGTCATCAATCTTATCAGACGTCTTGGCATTAAGCAAAGGCAAAGTCGGTAAAATCGTTTTATTGACAATGGTATTAAGTTCATAATAGGCGTCATCCAACTTCTTATTCTTGTTCAATTGTTGACCTGTTAACAAGAACTGAGCCAAGGAATCAAGCGAACTAAAGCTATCATGTTGAACGAACAAACGAAAATCAGCATCTGGATCATCAGGATTTTCAGGATAATATTTCTTCTCCGTAAAAAAGTTAACTAAAACTTCACGAGCAGCATCCGAAAACGGTCCAATCCCACGAATCACATCTTCGTTTTCATCTTCCTTACGAAACTGAGCCAACAACTGAATAATGTGTGTTACATGATTTGAAAAGAAAGTAATCAATTCTTTCTTTGACATATTTTCATGATTTGGGAAAATCGGTTCCAAAATATTCAACTGCCCATCAGACGCATCAACAAAACTACGTTTGCTGTCAGACAAAGGAAAGATATCCAAGTTCTTAGCGATATCACGTCCTTTTTTACGGTTAAAAACAAAGTTAACCACACGATGTCCATCAGACAAATAAGTTCGTGAAATCACCTTAGACATATATTCTTGATAGTCATCCAAATACTCCGTGAAATGATAACGGTCAGCACTCAAGTAAGACGAGGTATCGTTTTCATTGTCACCCAAAAGAAGAGCCTTACGATTCTTCAATGGATAAGCCGCCGCTGAATAAATGTAACGTCCCATAGACAACCCAATAAAGTCACTACCATCACGCGCGTCACCCCCACTTTCAACCACAAGCCCTGAACGAGCCGCATCAAGAGAAGGCATCCGTGAATACAAATGCGAATTTTTAGACGCATCATCAGGACCAAACGACAGCAATGGTTTATTTTGATAATCAATATCCACTTCAAAACTCAAATTACGAAATTCATCATTCGCTTTAAAGTAGTTTTTAATCAATTCAATCGCTGTTTCTAAATCATAGATGTTATCAGCAGCGACATGAAGTTCGGCCATATATTGAAACATGGCATCCCCTGCTTCAATCGCTTTACTGATACGACTACGTTGGTCAATTTTTTCGTTTTCTGTTTGAGAACGTCCCTTACGACGCAATTGTGAAATGACCCCATCCATAAAGTTCCCACGTTTAAGCGCCTTAATGGCTTGACGGTCATCGATACGTTCAAAGCCACGAACAGAAACAATGTCAATATTTGGTGGCATCCCTGGAACATTTTGTTGAATAATATCCCAAATCGCATTAGACCACGTTAAAGACAAATCTACAGAACGTGTCCGTTTCAAGACCAACTTCAAAGACATTGACACACGGTCAGCCTTTCGACTCACCGAATACATCGATTCTCCACGGTCAGGTTCCTGACGCAAACGGAAAAACTCCGCATAAGACGATTGCGTACGTTTCAAAAACCCATAAGGGCGCATCAATCCAAGATCATATAATTTCGGCTTACGATTTGTCGGTGCCTTCACCAACAATCGTTTTTTCTTTTTCGCCATAAAAAGTCCTTTCTAGAGATTCTTACCTTTATTGTACTAAAAAAAGTGAGATTTAACAATCTCACTTTCAAAGTTTTTAAGACACGTCTTCTGACGAAGGTACTGGTTCAAAACCCGCATCTTCAAAAATTTCATCAACCGTATTATAGCCAACCAACTCTTTAAGAAGACCAAGTTCTTCAAAACGTGTCAAGATAAAACTAATCGTCTCATCCAATTGTGACGCAATACGATCAAATTCTTCCGAACGTTCCGCATCCGCCTCATAAAAGGCTCTTAATTCATCTTGCAAAGCACTCAACTCTTGGCCACTCGTTAAAATCGTATGACCAAGATCCGTAAAGGTATGTTGTGTTTGACGAAACTCTGCGTCAACCTGCTTCACATCATCCACTAAATCATTGGCACGTTTAGCATTTTCATCAATAGACTCTTGCAAAGAAGCTACATGCTCCATGGCCTTACTTAATAATTGATTCGTTTGAGCAGCATTAGCTTCACTTTTAGCCAAAGCTTCTTCAGCCTGACGTGCACGTTCTTCAGCGGTATCAATACGACCTTCTGCGGTTTCTGCCCGTGTCAACAAGGTGTGAACATCAGCCACATAACTATCTGTCATAGCATGAACAAGTTCACCACCAAACACTTCTTCATTGGCATCTAAAAAATCATCAACAATCGCCATTTGCTGTTTTGGCTTAGACGTACGTTCAAGTTTTGCAACAAGCGGCCCAGAAAGCTCAAAATCTGCTAAGCCATCAGCCATAGATGCCTGGTTTAAAATTTCAGCGCGTTCATAGCCATATTTAGTCACCAAATCTAATTCTGGTGTTGTCATAATCACTCATCCTTTCTTAGCGTGCAAATTGTGACGTGATAGGTTTGCCAACTTCATGCAAACGTTCAAGACCACTAAGCACACTATTCACATCAAGAGAACCAATTTCCTTTGCAACATCATCTACAGATGGTCCTTCACTAGGCGTCACATCCGCTTCAGATTTTTCACTCGTTTTAAGATCCGTTGAAATTTCATCAATCATGTGGTTCAAAGCTTCTGCTTCTGAAACATCACTTATTGCTTGTTCTGAAGCATGCACATCTTCAGATGCATTAACTTCAGCAGAGTCATCAGTCGATTTAACTTCTTCAGTTGAGTCACCAAGAACAGCCAAAACATCTGAAGTTTCAGAATGTCCAAAATCAGGAACATCAGCGGCAAGTTTATTACCACGTTCAATAACGCCCTTAGCCAATTCCGTTAATTCATCGTCACTAAACGGAAATTCTTTAGTCGCCGCTTCCGTTGCTGTTTCAGAAGGTGTCACCGTATCAGTAACCACTTCAGATGATTCAACAGAATCTACAACAGTCTGTTCAGAAACATCAGCTGTTTCATGTTCAGTTCCAGATTCATCAGTTGTTTCATGTTCAGTCACATGTTCAATTTCATGTTCATCAGCAATTTCATGTTCATCAGCAGTTTTATGTTCATCAACTGATTCATGTTCCTCAACCGTCTCATGTTCATCAACTGATCCATATTCCTCAACCGTCTCATGTTCATCAACTGATTTATGTTCCTCAACCGTCTTATGTTCATCAGCCGTTTCATGTTCATCAGCCGTCTTGTGTTCAAATTCATCAACAGTCTCATGTTTAATTTCAGCGTCCTGTTCGTCAGTCGTTTCATTAACCACATTTTCAGAAACAGTCTTTTCAGTCTCTTCCAACTTCAAAATAGCAGCAATAACGTCATCCGTATACGGTTTTTCAAGATTATATTCAGCATCCGTTAATTCGATATCGCCACCCAAAACAACAGCGTTTGTTGTCTCAATCAATTTTCGAGAACCCAAATGATGAGCAAGAGATTGCAATCCTGATTGATAAATATCGTCATTAGTCACCTGATGCACTAACTTAAGAGATTCAATAACACGTTCTTCACCCTCAATTTCAACACCATACGAGGCATTTCCACGAGCGACCAAACGTTTTGTAAAAAGCACATCAACCGCTTTATGAAAATCACGTTCAATCAATTCAGCTTTCAAAAGCGTTGAAGGGTTAAATTGCAATGTATTTAAATCACGTTCAAGTTGATCTTTAGGAATATCTTGTTTACTAACAAGTGTGTCAAGTAAATGCGTGCCACGCTCTAATTTAGCGGCAATAGCGTAAGTTAAAAAACTCATGAAGGAACTCCTTTTTTATTCGTTTACTGGTATTGTATCAAAAACCCCAAAAAAAGAAAAGGCAAAACATGAAGAAAAAATCAACTCTCTTTTTTGTCCGAAATTTTGTCCGAAAATCAATCCCTTTGTCCTAAAAACGCCAAAATCAATTTTGTCCGAAAATCGATCCGCCAAAAAAACCCCTATAGCGTTTTTTTATTTTTTTTACTTTTTTTACATAGAACTTTTTACAGAAATGTCCGAAAACACACTTTTGAAAACGTTTTCCATTACATATTTATAAAAAAATCAGCCACAAAGCCCACAACCACGCATTTTATACACTCGATGTATATTTTGAATTTTGTCCGAGAATTTGTCCGAAAATGTCCGAAACCTCAAAAATTTTGTCCGAAAATGTCCGAAGATTAGAATCATTTTGTCCGAAAATGTCCGAAACCTTTAAAAAAGTCAAATAAAAAAAGTCTCACAAACCGCGTAGTTGTCTGTTTTCATAACCAAAAATCGCCACTCAAAACCAAAGACCTCCAAAAAATATACAATTAGAGACTCTAATGAAAATTATTGAAAACAGACAACCGCAAGGCTAAACACCATTAAAAGATTAAAACAATGAAAATTTATCCAAAATAAAAGACCAATATTCAACGACTTTTCAAAAATGTCCGAAAATGAACCCAAAATATTCATTTGACACATCAAATAAGATTGATCAAATTTCACAAACTTTTTGTCCGAAAAAATCAAAAAATGTCCGAAAAAAATAAAACTCGGACAAAATACACAAATTCTCGGACAAAATTTTGTCCGAAACGTCAAAAATGAAAAAAGTTATGAAAATTCATGAAAACGTAAATGTAAGCTCTCTATAACTACATTTGAGGCGCATTAAACCTAATTAAATGAAGAATAGTTTAGCAAAACTCGGACAAATTCTCGGACAAATGACCAAAATTCTCGGACAAAATTAAGGCGTTTTCGGACAAAAATCAAGGCATTTTGACACAAAAAAAAGCCCTTCTCGGACATTTTTTTGAACAAAACTATAGCATCTCGGACAATTTTTCGGACAAAAACAACGCCCTCTCGGACACTTTTTCGGACAAAAATCGTACCTTCTCGGACAAAAATCACATCTTCTCGAACACTTTTTCAAACAAAAATCACGCCCTCTCAAACAAAAAATCACCCCCATCCCAGACAAAAACCGCCCCCTATTTCAAACAAAACACCTCCTTCAAACACAAAAAAAATAGCTCTCAAACTGAGAGTTATTTATCGTCTAAGGAACTATTGACTTTCACATGACCATCATCTTTAAAGTCATCAATAGCAACATTAGAACGAAGCACATAAGCCAATTTAGACAATTGTTGGTAACGTTGTTGACGTACCGAATTAAGAGCTGTCAAGTTTGAAAGCACTGACGAATAAGCCGTTTGAAGGTTATTCAATTCGTCATAATAAGGATCATTAGCCGATTTTTCATCGGTTTCCCCTGACACATAACGCTTACCATTCATTTCTAAAGCAACCACAGCGTCACTAGAAGAAGGCCCATTACTAAAGTCCATATCTGACGCATCATCATCTTCATCACGAATATCCGCAACCCCTGAACGGTCTGTCAAATAAGAGAAATAAGAATGACTACGCACATATTCTTTAACACTATCAACACTTGGTTCAACTTTACCACCTTGAACCTCAAGACGTTTAATGGTGTTACTATAGACATTCAAAGCTTTATCCAATTCTTTTTGTGCCTTATCAATACCTGCATCATCAACCGACGCACTCTCAAGCAATTTACTAGACAAGGCTTCTAACGACAAGCCAGACGCATTATACAATTCATTGGTTTCTTGAGCGTTCGATAAAGAAATCATGATATTAAAATTATCCTGGGCATCTTTATTATCAACAACATCAGGTTGATTAATAAAGACATTATAATGTCCTGACACCACTGTTTGTTTAGACGTATCAATATAAAGCACCACCAAACGTTCATTGGCTGAAATCGGAACAACGGTATGCTTGTAGGTCACACGCTCAGAATCTTTAACGCCTGAAAAAGCACTTAACTTAACCACATAATCATCAACAGACGACGACACACCGTCTTCGGTACTCCCCTGAACGTCAAACACGATGACATGCTTCCCATTATAATGACTAGAGGCCATGGGTTTAATGGTTATCGGTGCATAGGTATAAACCTTATTCTGAATTTGCTTAATTTCAGATTGTGAGGTCTGTACCATAACCTTTGCCTTCATATCATTGATACGAGGCACAACCCCAATCATAAAGCCCAAAAAAAGAACAAACAATTTTAAAATCAACCGATTCCGATATTGCGAATCCGCCGTCATAAAGGCGTAAAACCCACGACGTTTCAAATATTCTTGAATCTGCTTGATCCGTTCAAGCACCACTTCATCCCAAAAAATAGACCAAGAAAATGCAGAACGGGCATCCGAAATTTTAACCACATCGTCGGTCGTTTGCTTATTCCGACGGGCATTTTCCGTCTTTGGACGACGTTTTTTCTTTGCCATAATTTACTATAGCCCTTTCTATACAATATGAGTTACTTTCATTATATCAAAGAAGATGCAAAAATAAAAGACAGCCCACAAAAAAAGCCCTATCTTTCGATAAGACTTAACGACGACGGCGTTTAGACTTTTTAAGATCACGACGTTTTTCTTTCTTAACAGGTACTTTTTTACCTTTTTTAACAGGCGTTTTTTTACCGCGACGTTTCTCTTTTTTAACAGGCGCTTTTTTAACGCCTTTCTTTCCACGTCCAATAACTTGTTTTTTAGGTTCACTTTCTTCTAAATAAAGTCCTGCGCCATTACCCATAGCCGCAAGAACAACGTCAACAGGATAATTGGGAACCGACAATTTATAGACACGATTCAACTGTCCAATCACTTTACCAATGGATTTTTTACGAAGACCTAACACGATATACTGTTGCAAGGTCTTATGCGCTTCACTACCTGCATATTGCAAATTCACATGACGTTGATAAGTGAGCGCGTCCAATTCATCGTCACCTGTTACTTGTGTACGCAATTCTTCAGCCAAATCAATCATGACAACGTTCAAATCACGCATGTTAACGTCATACCATTTTTCCCCACCATCAAGAAGGTTCATACAGGCTTTCACTTCCATATTATGAGCTTCCAAATCTTGATTAGAGGTCCAATAATTGGCCATACCTGAAACAGATAAAGGAATATACCAAAGCCCATCGGTTCGTGATTTCATCATCATGAAACGAAAACCAGACTGACCTTCATTATCCATATCCACTTCTTTAATGTTAAAACCACTTCCTGAAATAGAAGTCAAAGTCACATCCTTACAAATAATGGACTGACGTTTTTTATTACGCAAAATAGACCAAATACGCGGCAACACCCCACGTTGGGTCGGTGTTGTTGAAATCAAAATCGATACAAACGCCACATAAGCTAAAAAAGCAGGAATATTCCAAGCGAAAAAGGGTGATTTAAAAATATTAATCCCAAGAAAAATAAAAACAACCAACAAGATCCATTTAACAGCTAATGAAAAAGGACTGTTTCTAACGAGTTTCATGAATACCCCCTTCTTCTAACGGATACACAAACGGTCGAATTGGCCACTCATCAGGTCTCGCTTGTCCAAACGCCACATAATACCGACGCGTTTCTTGATCCTGATAAAGTGTAAATAAAGCATCTAACTGCCCATCCATAAACATATATCTTAATTTATAAGAAGGAACATCATTCAATAAGGCAATATCCCGCAGTTTATAAAAGACACGGTCGCCTAATCGATACACCCGTGTATGACTAGGCATTTTTAAATCCAATGATTGAGATGCTTCTTTAAATAACATCGAAAGAGCCAACAAGAAGCCCTCCTTTCTGACTACTATAAGATACTTTAAGTATAACAAAACTCAACCAAAAAGAAAAGCATGCCAAAAAATTAGCCCTAGTTTTTTCTAGACAGCACCCCCTCTTTTTGATAAGATAAAGATAACGAAAAACAAAAAAAAACAGAAAGGACCACCAAAAAACCCACACATTAAACCATCTATAGAAAGGAAGTTTAACATTATGCCACAACTCGCAACAAAGCATCCCCTCTTTCGTGATGTCACCTTCAATGGTCTTGACAACGATAATAAAAAATCAAAAAAGAGAGCCAGCGTTTCCGTTCGCCTTAACTTTGATGATGACGACGTGATTTACGTTGCAACCTTAAAAAACAAGCCTGAGATCGTTGGATTTAAAGATCCCGATACAGGCTTTCTTGTCGCTGCCGATTTAGAAACAGACCTCTCCTTAGAGGGCGATACCCAAGAAAAAAACGTTCGTTTTGAATTTCAAAAACGTGTCTTTGAATTTCTGAAACAAAAATGTGATGAAAAACTTGCCGAAAACGCCGCACTTTCTGGAGGTGAAAAAGGTTTTAACCAAAAAGAAGTTCGCAAACGCTTCAAATTCCTCTTAGAAGATAAGGTTGAAATCTTAACAGACCTCAATAAACAAATTGGATTATTGGCCTCACGACCATTGCCAAGTTTTAATGAATACGTTGCCTTTGCAGATGAAAAACCCAACTACACCATCACAACAACTTTACCCTACACACGCCCTGTTTACAGTGATTACTCAAAAGAAGATTATCAAAAAGTAGATAGCTTCCTAGATGTCTTTTGTGACGACTACTCTAAACATGCCCTCGCCTGGTATTTTGGAGCCGCCCTTCACAACAAAAACGTTTACGACCAACACGTCTCAAAAGCCTTGCTTGTCATTGGAAAATCAGGGATTGGTAAATCAACACTCATTAACAGTCTCGCTAACGCTGTTATTACCAGTCCCTTCTACCGTATCCACACTTCTTTTGATGACCACTTCGAAATGCGTGACAAACACTCAACGGCGTCTATCCCACGTAAACGCTTGACCATTTACTCAGAAGCAGAATTTCGTGGGCAAACCGTTCAAGAAAAAACCCATAATTTCGATGGTCTCAATACCTCTGCCATTAAATCACTCTTGACAGAAGGTATTACACCAAACGAAAAGAAATACGAAAACCGTGTCTACAACAAACTTAATGGTCTTCATATTGTCTTAACCAACTATACCCCAAACATCGATGGTGTTCACGATGACCTTAAACGCCGTCTGCTTGCTATTACCATCAAGCCAACCTCTATGTATCAAAAAGCGAAAATTCTAGGACTAACAACCGAACAAGCCTTTAAAGAGTTTCTTAAAAACAACCAACGCTTGTTTGCTGCCTACTTCATGAAGACTTTCTCAGAAAATCCTGATTATTATGTCAATGAAACCTATCATAGCACCGATACGGAAATCTTAGAAAAAGACCTCAAAAATCAATTGGCTGATGAAAAGATCAAAAGTAAACAAGCTTTCAAAGACAGTCTCAACGAAAATGAAAGCTACCTAACACAGATCAAGGATATTGAAGACACTAACGATATTGACCTTAGCGCTCTTATTAGTGCTATTCGTTCTGGAAATAAAGACCTCATTACAGAAAATAAAAACGGTAATGTTTTCTTAAACGGTAGCAAAAATGTTCTGAAACAATTCACTGATGACGCAGGTCAATTACGTACCGCTCTTAAAAACATCTTTGGAGACACCCAAAAAATCGGAAACTGGCGTGCCTTTAAACTTAATTAATGAAAGGAAGACCTAACTTATGTATCTTATTACAAAATTCCCAAACGAAGAAACAAACAAAGACGAAAAAATCAACGAAATCAAACGCACAACCTTTGAAGAACTTACGGAAGAAGATGTCTTGTCTCGCTATGAACAACACCTTAATCAAGGTTATTCTGTCGGTATCAAATTCTCAGATGCCGCTAAAAGTGCTAAAGACCTCGCTTCAGGCTTCGCTGTTCGAGGTGTCGACTACACCGTTACCCTAAAACTCAAAACAAAAGGCCCTTATGAAGTCATTAAAAACCTCGCCCTTTTGTTTGAAAGCCGTGATTTTGACTATGTCCTATCAGCCAATCTAAAAGTCAATAACGAATCAACCATTAATATTAACCGTCCTGACTCATGGACCAACAGTATTGATGGCGTCTATGAAATCAAACCAAAAGTTAAAGTTAATTCTTACGCTGAAATTCAAGGTCTCATTGATGACCTTGACCAAAACCCATCTATCACCTATGAACTTGTTACGGCCCCTAAAAAAGCCAAAGAAGCCAGTCAATTCTTAGCTCAACTTCAAGTTTATGGCGATGATGTCAATGTCACCTTTACACTTAAAGACGCTGTTTAAACACTTACAAAAAGGGGATTAGAGACTCGTGATACCTTATGATACCTATTTTATCGATGAACCTATCGCTGTCTATTATGACGACATGATTTTAGGGCATCTCCCAAAACAACTCATTAAAACAAAAACGGGCCTTTGTCTCGTTTTTGATTACCTTGAATTAGAACACTTGCGTTCTGATTACAAGATTCCATCAACCATGAACTCTTATTTTAATGGCACAGACATTGTTCTAAGCCTTAAAGAACCTTCTTTAAAAGGACTTACCATTACCGTCCCTTATTATTTAGAAGGATACTGTAATAATACCCCTATCACCTTGTCAGACAATCTAAACATTCCTGTTCAACAAGCCAAAAACGCCAACGCTCTTTATTATGACTTAGACCAATTGACACCTGTTCTAAAACCAACTGACGATTTTCCTAAACTGATCGTAAAACAGTGTGCCTATTTCCAAAAAGGACTTTACTTAGTCATTGAACCAATCACTTGCCTCAGTGTCAAAGTCAGTCAAAAACCTTATAAAGAACCATCAAGTCTAGGAACCAACTATCGATCGTCTGTTTTAACACCGATAACCTAACCAACGGTTCTAACGAACCGTTGGTTTTTTTGAGTGCCGAGCGTCCGAACGGACGCTCGGTTTTTTGCGGGATGCGGCTGTCGCCGCCCCGTAGCCCATGGTTTGTGTTTTGGATAAAGGGATTGCCTTCCTGCTCGCTGGGCGCGAGCAGGCGGTCGGGTTTTCGTCAGCCCACAACCCCCATTATTAGAAAGGACCTCTTACCTATGGAATATCCTGTCGTAGGAACCTCTTACGCCAATAACCCTGATATCGCTCTCTTTAAAGGCGACTTTGACACTGTAGATGACGTTGAACGTGTTACCTGTCAATGTCTCCTTATTCCCCAACCCTTCTTCCCTGAATCGGGATCAACAGCAGAACCTGACCCAAATGCGGTCGCCGTTTATGCCCCACTCGCTACAGGTGAAGCCAAACAAGTCGGTTGGCTAGCTAAAGGAAGCGATTTACAAAAACAAATTACTGAAAAGACGCTTTGTCAATTACAGATTTTAGCTTATTCCCACCTTGGGCAATACAACGATAAATATATTTTGGAAGTGTAAGTGCCTATGGAAAATATCACAAATACCGACTTATCATTACTCACTATTGACGCCAACGGCACCATTCAAGGAGACACCAACACCAAAAAACATCTCCTAAATCCTTACCCAAAAACATGGAAAGCTTTGTGTGCTATTGGTAAACTGCTTAAAAACAAACACCGTTGTTTTGTGTCATACAAAGACGTTTACTTTGAATTGCTTAATCAGACCCCGAGTTATTATCATCTCTATCCTGAAAGTCATATCTACCCCGACTGGACCAAAGACGAATGGCACTTCTTAAAAGCCATTAGCCGTTTAGATGAAAAACATCTGGACCATCTTAAAAAGCGTCAACTCATCAATACCGATGACTTTTTCACCTGGCGACCAAGTCTCTTTATTGACCCTCATTGGTTCAAAGACTACCGTGGCCATTTTGGCATGAATCGTTACAAAAACAAAAGAGAAACACTTTTAGGAAAAGACCTCTTTGCTTTACGCTTAACGGAAACAAACGGAATCATCATTCCAAGTAAGGATTACCATAAAAACCCCTTACGCCCACAGGTTATTCCAGATAACGTAACCTATCAATTAAAAGCCAAAATGAACAATCACACCACCATTAACCATGACAGTTACTTTGATAAAAAGAAACGCGTCTATACCTTCTTAAAAAATGGTGAACCAAGTCGTCTTCAAATCATTGATAAGACAACCTTAGAAGATAAAGATGGCCAATTTACGGTAACAGACAATCTGGTTCAACAACTCAAAAACCGTGGTTATCAACTCCCACCAACCATTAATCACTTAACCATAGACATTAAGGGTAAATACACCTACCTCAAACCAGGAAATTTAAGTCCTGAAAAAATTGAAGCAACCCTTGTTCCGATTCAAGAAACAACGAACAAACGCTTAGCGCGTGTCATCATTGTTGAAGGTGCCTTAAAAGGAGTCATTGTCTCAGACATTCTAAAAACAAAAAAACCTGCTTTGACCAAACAACTCTATGCTGATAGCTTATACGTCATGCAATTAAACGGTATCCATTGTCCCTATAATAAAGTCTTACAACAATTAAAAGAAGCCTATGACCAATTGATTATCTATATCGCTCTTGACATGGACTTATTCACCAATAAACGTGTCGCTACCCAAATGCATAAAATTGCAAATGACTTAACCGCACGTCAAATTGGCCCCTTAACCGACCCAGGAACCAGTGGTATTCACTGCCTCATGCTTTGGGATAAGACCTACAAAGGATTAGACGACTATCTCTTAGCGGTCAATGACCCTCAAATTGAACTAAAAACGGTCGACCAAATGTTTGATTTAGACGCCATGCCAAATTATCGCGCCATTAATGTCAATGGTTCTGTTGTTGTCAACAATTATAGCGACCAACAAAAACAAGACGATCATCTCACAGCCATTGAAGAACAATACAAAGACAAACAAACAACCTACCATAAGCGCCTTGAGAACGCTCTTGGAACCTTTTTCAACTCATAGAAAGGAGGACAAGTGCCTACGTGCCCTCATTTAATTTCTCCCTTAACCGTCGTGGCCAAAAATACAGCTTAAGTCAAGGACAAGAAGTCATTAACGAAAATGACCGAACCCACTGGTCAACCCGTTCAGCGGTTATCAGACACCTTCGTAAACTGGCCAAACAAGCTGGACAAAACTACATCAATGCCCAATTACGCAACAAGGAACCCCATACCCCCTTTGACGAAAACCATCCTTGTCAAGTCATCATTACCATTTCATCCTCATCCAAACGCCGCAAAGATGGCCCCAACCTTTATCCAACCGCCAAACCTCTCATTGATGGTTTGGTTGATGCAGGACTTCTTGTTGACGATAACGATGACGTCATTCGTGAATACACCTTTATCCCTGGCAACCAAGAAGTTAAAGCTAAAAAAAGCATCAATGGCGACCGTATTGAACGCTATATCATTACCATCACCTTAAACCCTCTCTAACGAAAGGAAACCTATGCCAAAGATCACACTAACCTTTGATATTCCTGAAAAAACGGAAAGCCTCTTTCAAGAATACGATAACATTCCAACCTATAGGCTTACACAACACGACCAATACGCTATTCGAGACCTCCTTGAAAAAACCCTTGATCGAAATACAATTAATTACAAAAACCCAACCGAAAACGCCCTCATTGGTCTCTTAAGTACCGTCATCGATCAACAACGTCCTGACGACAAACGCAGTTTCCCTGAATTCGTCATTGACTATATCTATGACGATATTGAAGATGACGATAACATCAATACAGAAACCATTGAATACTATTTCAATAATGCTCTTGCTAACGGTACCATGACCATGAGTACCCAAAAAACCATCAACTACCTATCTAGCTTCTGGCAAGACATCGAAATTGATGACGAACTCTATCAAAATTACTTTGTCAATGCCTTTAAAGAACCAGACGTTTTTCTTGTCCAAGTATCTATCGAAATGGCAAAACAAATTGTCGATGCCTTCCAAGATCTCACAGAAAAAGAAAACTTCACAGGACAAGAATTTAAAGACCTTATTGACCAATATGATGATCGAACCAAATATATCAATCCCTTAAATAACCTTATTTGGCAAATCAATTAGGAGGTCACAATGGCTAATATCATTTTACACTTAGACAAAGGTGACAAAATTACCTTAACAAACGACACCGATCACGAAAAATTGCTAGAACGCTATGAAAACACATTAATCACGAAAGTAGAAATCATCCTTGATGACGTCAAAGAAACCATCTATGAGATCTATTCTCTTGATGAAGATACCCTTGATGTTTTTGACAATCTTCTTTATTATGATACAATTGAAGAAGTCGCTACTAACCTCGACGACACACACGACTTAAATTGCTTCGATTATTATCCCTTTGATGAAGAGTTTTTCAAGCTCTTTTATGAGAATAAGCCACTTGAAGCCGCTCGTGATACCCATTTTGGAAAAGTTTATTGGGAAGATAAGTACGTCACCTTTGACGGCTATCACTGGTTAAAAACAGCCAATAAAATCCCTTATGAAGACGAAGCACAAGAAATCCTGTCCTATTGGATAGGAGAAGAAATAGAAAGGAGGTGAAGCCCTCATGAACCAATTTTCAATCGCTATGGTTGAAGATGGACAACGTAAAACCCTATCGATTTTAGCACCTACAAAGGAAGAAGCCACACGCATCTTCCAAAGCACACACCCTAACGCAACCTTAGCCCATCTTAAAACCTATGGTTCCACCCGAACCGCACAAGAATTTCAATTGAAACATGTAAAGGAATAAGGAATGTCTCAAAAACCCGTAACAGGCCTTTTGATTGAGGGCACCCTTAACCAAGGCCAAGGAAAACTCATTCAAAAGGCTTTAGAAAACCAACCCTTTATTTCTAACAAGAAATCAAAAACTGGACGATTGATCACCTTTGATCCGTCTAGTCACATACCTCTTGATCCGACTATTTACCTTAAAGAATCCATTCAAGACATGATTAGCCTCATCAACGGTCTCGTTCCTCACGTAGACCGTTATTTAGTTGTCACAGAAAATGATATTGATCCCTTGTATCTCCTTTTTCTAAAGGCTACAAAAAAACCCTTCACCGTTTTAGTCGGTACCCATGTCTTAACCGATAACCAAATGGCAGACCTTATCCGAAACGATAAGACCTTACGGCAACGCTTCGAAAAACGCATCCATAATAACCTGCCAATAGAAACCCTAAAGACACCAAACGGTGGACAACTCCGTCCTTATCAACAACAAATGGTAGACTTTGCCCTTGAGAAGAAACGCTGCGGACTCTTTGCCGACATGGGTCTTGGAAAAACCCTAGCCACGCTAGCCTTCTTAAATGAACTCTTTACCAAGGACCTTGTGGATAAAACCAAACCTGTTCTCATTGTTGCCCCTATTACGGTAGCCCTTGACACCTGGTCACGAGAAGCCGATGATTGGGGCTATGATTTCGATGTTAAAATTAACATCCAACTTAGCGTCAAAAAACGCAATGCCTTACTAGAAAGCCTCATCGTTCCTCAAAAAAAACCAACCCTAGTCACAACCAATCCCGAACAACTCGGAAAAATCGCGGACTTCTACGACAAACGTGGATGGTCTTATCCGTTTGAAGTTGTGATTATTGACGAATTGTCAATGTTTAAAGCTCACGATACTAATAAGTTCGTGGACGTTCAAAAACTGACAAAAAACATTCGCTATTTCGTTGGACTAACAGGAACCCCATCACCTTCTAGTTACCTCAACCTTTGGTCACAACTTATTGTCATTGACCCTGCTAACATGAGGTATTTCACCAGTGATTTTTATGTCTACCGCTCAACTTACTTTAAGCCAACAAGTGTCCATCCTAGAACTGGACGTGTCTTTAAATACGGCTTAAAACCTGGCGCCAAAGAAAAAATCTTTGAAAACCTCAAACATACCGTTATGGCCTTAAAAACCGATGGACGTGTCGATTTGCCTAGCATCACCTATGTCAACAAGTACATTAAACTTCCTGCCAAGGCAAAAAAAATTTACAATGACTTTGATAAAAAGTTACGTAAAATTCTAAGGGACACGGATCAAGCGACCAGTATGCATGGTATCAAAATCGCAAATAGTGCCGTTCTTAAGATGAAACTCTTGCAACTATCCTCTGGAGCTATCTATGATAACATCGAAGACTTTGACCCATCCATCATTAGTGATGACTTTAGCATGGACGTCAAAGAACGGCACTACACCAGCTACCATAATAAAAAGCTAGAAGCCATTAAAGAAATGGTTGAAACCGCAACCTCACCACTTCTTATCTTCTTTTGGTTTAAATCAGAAGCCGAACGCCTTAAAAAATACATTGACTACGTCTACCTTGACCCCAAAGCTAAAAACTTTAGTGACATTATTACTAAATGGAACAAAGGTGAAATCCCAGTGTTACTTGTCCATCCAGCTTCTGCTGCCCATGGACTCAACATTCAAAAAGGAGGACATACCATTATTTGGATGACCCCACCGAATTCTAATGAACGCTATCGTCAAGCCAATAAACGTCTCCACCGTAGTGGCCAAAAACACCCTGTCACGGTTATTCATCTACTTGCAGAAGGTACCGAAGACATCAAAGTCATCAACAACCTTAATAAACAAGAAGACGACCAACAAGAACTCATGACAGCCCTTGACCCAAACGCACCAAAAACATAAAGGAAACCCTATGCCAACAACCTTAACCCTTAAAAAAACCCCTTTTCTAAAAACCCTTAAAACCGTTGTTCAAAACATCACCTCACAAAACGCTATCCCTGTTCTCAAATACGTTTACTTTGATGTCCAAACCGACAAACTTATCCTAAAAAGTTCTAACGCCACCACAACCTTAGAAAAAACCATGCCCGTCGAAGAAGATATCTTGACCATTGACGGTCAACCGACCACCCTTCTTATTGACGCTAAGTTCTTCTTAACGGTTGCAAACAGTCTTAATAGTGACTCCATTACACTTATTGTCGATGACACTAAAAAGACAATCACCCTTAAAACACCATCAACCGAAATGGACTTAAAAGGTCTTGACGCTGAACAATACCCTCGTATCAAAGAGATTAACAATCAACAAGCCATTTCTTTAGACACTAAAGCATTTGTTCAAGCCCTTAACGAAACTGTTGTATCCGTATCTAACCAAGAATCCCGTCCAATTTTAACAGGTATTCACCTCCGATTCACAGACACGCACTTTATCGTCGAAGCAACCGATAGTCACACCTTGTCTCAAAAACGCTTGCCTAAACCAGAAAACGCACCTGAAAAACTTGATTTAGTCTTACCTACACTCGCCATCAAACAATTACAACAATTAACAACTGACAAGCTTCTCTTTGCCTATGACGAGAGCAGTGCAGTTTTCACTAGCGAAAACGTAACACTAACAACCCGGCTTATTGAAGGAAACTATCCTGACGTTGACCGTCTTCTTGGCAGTCACTATGGACGTCAAACATTCATGGACACAAAAGAACTCCAGGATACCGTTAAACGTGCCCAAATCATTTTGTCAAATGGTGAAAAAGGACATACATTGCTTCATACAGACGGCATTGCAACCATCACCGCTAAAGCACCCGAAAATGTGGCTAACTTGTCAGAAACCTTGACAACCTTTACAGAAACCCTGGAAGAAGACGAAGCTCAAACCTTTGACATCGCCTTTAACCCAAGTTTCATGGCTAAACTTTTAGCAACCCTTAAGACAGACTTAGTCAATATTGATTTCATGGGACCTGTTCGCCCAATGCGTATCACGCCTCAAGAAGATGACAGCCTCATTCACTTATTGACACCAATTCGTCAAAACTAAACAACGTAACCATCCACTTAATCATTTTTAACAGAAAAGGAATTTATTTATTATGACAAACGCTAAAAACAACACTGCTGTAAACAACATCCAACAATCTGCTGACACAAACGAATCCCTTCGCTTTGCGAACGAAACCCTTAAAACCATTCTTGGCCACTCAGAAGTTGTCAGTCAAGCTGTCTCTGAATCATCAAACGTCATGATTGACATTCACGCCAAAGCAACAAACAATGACGAAACCCTCAAAGCCATTGAGAAAACCGTTAACGAAGACCACCAACTTCAAAAAGAAAACAAAACCATTTTGACAACGGTTAACAAATCAAGCGAAGCCATTGAAAAAGACGTCGCAACGGTTCGAAAAAGTGCAGAAGATGTCAGCGCAAGCAACCTTAACCTTATGGAAAACTTCGCCCAACAAGCTGACATTTGGGAAAAAACCATCACAACCTCAAATGAAGCCTACACCAATGAAGTCATCAAAATCTCAGAACTCTTGACAACCATTCAAACAAAAGTGGACGAACAAGATCCACGCGAACTCCTTGACAGTCTTCTTGACCAATCAAAAGAATTGAAAGAAGGCATGTCAAACCTCGTTGAACAACAACGTAAAGACACCCAAAGTTTCAATGAACAATTGGATGTCAACAAGGCAGACATGAAAGCAGACACAGACCGTTTGGTTGCAGCTGTCGAAGATATCAAAGGCTATAACCAAAACTTTGATACCCTTCAAGCCTCTCTTGAAGCCATCACGCTTCGTTTGTCAATGACAGAAGAACCAACTGACAAAAAACCAACCTCAGAACAAGCCTAAGAAAAAGTGAGGACATCCATGACAAATACAACTTACTTAGAAGCCAAACGCTTGAGTCTTTATGCCCTTAAACTCTCAAGCCGACAAAGCAAAACACAAGCAGACATCGATAGTCAAAAAGAATTTCTTGATGTCCTAAAAGAAGACATCATTGAAAAAACAAAAAGTTATCAAAAACTCTATGACATCGCCAAAAAAGAAAATGAAAACATTCATGACGCTTTGAAACAAGTGGCGCAATTTCTTGAAACCCAAGAAAAACGCCTAGATGAAACCCAAAATCTTTATCAAGTCCTTATTGAAACCCTTAAAGACTTTGACCAAGAAACACAAGACCGATACGCTCATATCTTGGAAACCCTTAAGACACGTGCAAATACCTATATGGTCAATGCTGACGCCCTTAAAGAACGTATGGTAGCCATTCAAAAACGTCTTGAAGAAGACACCCGTCTCACCAAGCTAAAAGCCATCCTCATGAACTACATCAACATTTCAAGCAATCTTGACAATTACCTTCGTGAACATAAAGATTACTTAGATGCCAAACAAAAAGCTATTGACCTTTTTGACAATCATCATGAAGATTGGTTCACAAAAGGCCGTCAATTGATCAAACAAACCAACAACTTCAAGATCAACGTCACAAACACAAGTAACAGCGTCAATAGCATCTTCTTGACCGTTGCCCGCCAACCAAGCGCCCAATTGTCTGAAGACCGTATTGACGCTGAATTGGCTGCCCTTGACGCTCTAGAAGCAGGTATTGACCTTCCAGAAGAACCTGTTAAGGAAGAACCTGTTAAAGAAGAACCAGTAGAAGCTGAAGAAAATGTTGTTCTCGAAGAACCTGAAGCGATTGTGGCATCAACCCTTACACAATTAGAGACAAATGACCAAAAATCTGATACACTAGAAAGTGATAGTAAACCAAAGAAAAAAGGTTTCTTTGGTCGAATTTTTAATTAAAGAAAGGATCCCTTATGGTCTCAGAACAATCATTGGCCTCAATGCTTCAAACCATTGTTGTCTCTATCAAAGACATGCGTGACCGCACAAAAGAGCAACAAGAAACCGTCAATCGTCAAACCGAAAGTATAGAAGCTTTTCAATCCGAAATGGTAACAGCTCTCTCAGCCCTCACAGATGATTTGACACACATCAAAGAAGAACAAGCCGCCCTTAAACGTCTTGTTCAAAACACACGTGAAATGGTCACAACAAGCTCAGAAAATGTCGTCACCGTAGACAACAAGGTCAACTTCTTGACAGAAGTCATCACAGAATTGTCAACAACCCTTCTTGAAGAAGATAATGACGTCACAGAACGCTTTGACAAACATCTTATTGACGTTGAACAAGTGGTCACAAACGCCATCAACAAAGAAATGACAGACAATTATGTCACACCAATTAAGAACTTGGCTGAAAAGACAGGCTCTGTTGCAACCAACATGCAACAAATTCATGAATCTCAAGAAGTCATCAACCAAAATCTTGAAACAATCAACCAACGTTTCGAAGAAAACAGCACCATTATCGCCACGACCGCCGCACGTGTGGATAGTCTGGCTGAAATTAAAAAAGTTGAAGAAACCTCAACCTTTGTACCCATGTCTGATCAATCCATTGACGACCAACTAGAAGCCATTGAAGCCCAATTAGCCAATATGGACTAACAACAAAGCACACCATTTTTTGGTGTGTTGCATAAGCAAATGCAACCGTTTGTTTATGCAACACACCAAATCTTAATAGAAAGTGAGACTTATGCCAACCCTTAAAGAACGTTTATACAACCGTCTCGAATCAGAACTTGGCTACACCCAAAAGGAACTAATTGCCTTATCAAAAGCAACCCTTGCTGATAATCTAGACCCTTTTTTATACACAGACGCAGACCTCTTTGTTGAAGAATTTCACAAATTAATCATCGACAAATCAGATGGTCTTATTGTCATTGATACGGACTTTGACGCTGACGGAATTAATTCAGCCAACGTCTTAGCCGCTGCTTTTGACCTTTTTGGACTTCCTTTTGCTGTCTATATCCCCTCTATGGAAGACGGTTACGGGTTATCACCAAAAGCCGTTGACGATATGGAAAAGCAATTTGGCAAAATTAAAGCCATTGTCACAGCCGATAATGGAACTTTCGCTTCAGGTATTGCTTATGCCAGAAAAAAAGGCATCAAAGTCTTAGTCACAGACCACCATACAGGTAAAAAAGAAAATCAAGTGACCGCTGAAGCTGTTATCAACCCTAACCGTGAAGGTGACACCTATCCTTTTAAAGGAAACGCAGGTGCCCACGTTGCCCTTAAGATGATGCAAGCCTATGCCATGCGTTATGCTAAAGACAAACTACCCTTGCTTGATCGACTGCACGTCTTTGCAGGTATCGCTGACGTCTCAGACGTCATGCCTATTCGTGATGAAAATCACACCACGGTCAAATATGCTATAGAAGAACTTAACAAACTTAAAAAGGGCTGTTACATCAACACCCCTTACCCCATCTACAACCGTGTCTTTCAAGGGCTTCATCTTCTATTAGTAGCTCTCCAACAAGACCTTGACCGTAAAAACCGTGCCAAAAAGAAACGTCCAGAGACTTTGCCATCTGATGAAAAATTGATTTCCTATCATATCTCACCAGCCCTTAATGCCCCACGACGTATTCACGATTCGCCCTATGAAGCCTTTGTTCTTTTCCTAGCTGACGACGAAACCTTGCGTCAAGAAGCTTGTCAAAAAATCATCGCCATGAACACCTTAAAATCCCAATGGCGAGACACCGTCCTAGCAGATATTGATAACATGAAAAACAATGTCATCCTTATCAATGCCAAACACGGTGTCGCAGGACTCGTCGCCCCACGATTACTTGATCATTCAGAAGAACCAAGTGTCGTCTTCACGGCACAAGACCCCTCGAAGCCTATTGGTCTTTATAAAGACGGTTTACCTGACGATGAACGTATTTCAGCATCAGCCCGTTCACGCACCATGGGTCTGGATAAGATGATTGAACATATCCAAACCCATTACCCAAATTACGAATTAGAAGGTGGTGGACACACAGGCGCTGCAGGGTTTAGTATTAAAACCGAACACTTTCCTTGGTTTATTGAAGCTTGGAACAAGAGCTACCATGAACTCTTAAAAGAGTACCCACTAGCTCAAAAAGATAAAGGTTTCCATATCATCTTAGAAAAAGGACAACAAGATAACTATTACCTTTGGGAAAAACTCACCCAAAAAACCTATGACGATATCTTAAGTTTCTTATCTGAAATTGAAACCTTTAAACCGTTTGGAAAAGATTTTAATCCTGTTCTTAAAGCCTCAATCCTTATTCAACCAACAGACCAGCGCTTGGACTTTTGGAAAACCGTTAAAATCAAAAAAGGCCCTCTTTCCGCCATCACCTTTAATGAAGACTTAGCGACAACCATTCGTCAAGCCAAAGAACCCCTTCTTGTTACAGGTGACCTTGTGCTTAATCGTTGGCAGGGAAATACATCTCTACAACTCCAAATGACCCACTTAGAAACCCCAAAATTATAAACAGAAAGGAGGTCATCCAACTATGGCAGAAATGCTTGAACGCTATCCCCTTGTAGTCAGTGGACGTTTTGATTACAATAAAAACGCCTATGACAGCAACTGGAAACGTGAAAAAATCAGTCAAGCCATCTATTACCCCAACTTCTTTTCAGAAGTCGATAACTATTTCAGACGTCACGACTTCTTTGTCACTCATACCACTGAACAAAAACTAACATCAGGAGATTATTATGTCTTCGTTGGTTATCTTGAAAAGAAAATTTTTGATAGTGGGGCTTACGCCTACAGTCTTAACTCCTTTTTAACCCTAAAAGATAATCAAGATATTGCCCATTTATTTGTCGATTATCTCTCTAAAGATCAAGAAACCATGCTCAGCGATTACATCAAAGACAAAGACCCACTACGTGTCTTACACACTCTATTCTTTGAAGATCCCTTGCCATTTGACGAAGCCCTGTCACGCCAATTGACCTTGGCCCGAAATAATAATAACTACATTCAATTAAACATCTGGGCAGAAGAGCTTCAAGACCTCATTCCTGAAAAAAAAGTAGCTATTCGTCTTCTCAAACATTATGGAGCCAATCTCAAAGACGATCTCAAAGATAATCCATGGATTCTCTACATTGATGAAAAAGCAGACCTTGACTTTTGTGATACCATTGCTAAAAAATGTACCAATGTCGACTATGCAAAACGTGACGAAGCCATCTGTCTACGAACCGTTGTCACTTACTTGCGAAACAGTAACGACACCTACGTTCCAAATGCCATTACCCCTGCCTTGTTACAGCTCAGTCAACTCGATGTTCAAGACATGGATAGTTTTGAAGACGCTATTTTAAGCACCTCTTACGTGCTTAAAAAAGACTTTGGTTTACAACCGACCTTCTTCCATTATCTTGAAAAAAGTCTTTTAGAACTTAAAACTAAAGAAAAAACAGTCACAACAACTGTTTCTCTTGATAATATTCTTTCAGATGGCGTTGACTACACCAAAGAACAAGAAGACGCTATTAAATTATCGCTTCTCACAGACACCATGTATCTGACAGGTGGCCCTGGAACAGGAAAGAGTTTTGTCACTAACGCTATCATCAAAGCCAATAAAGCCTATCATGGCTATAGAGATAGTGACATCATTCTTCTAGCTCCAACAGGAAAAGCAGCTAATCGTCTCTCAGAAGCGACCAATCTTCCAACAAAGACCATTCACTCTTATTTTGGTCTTCCTGCAGGGCACCCTCTAGACTACTTCCGAAACAATGAAGGATTTCTTGACAATCTCATCATGACAACAGCTAGTCAAAAACCAAAAATGCTTATTGTTGACGAAGCCTCCATGTTAGATATCCTAACAGGTGGTCTCATTGCCCGTTTTTGTAATTTCCATAACGTCAAACTCATCATGGTTGGAGACGTTAACCAATTGCCATCTATCGCCAACGGACAAGTCTTTAAAGACTTACTCAATCACTCTCAAAATGTCATCACCCTATCTCGTGTCATGCGTCAAAAAGATGAATCAAACATTCCTATTTTAGCTGAAACCATTCAAGAAGGACTCTTTCCCTCTCAAGACGCCTTTTCGACCATTGACGACATTAACTTCATCCCTGCGGATGACAACTATGTTTTGACGATTTTAAATTACCTTGCAGATAACAAAGACATCATGCCAAATGTCTTAACACCTTATGTCAATAAAGGTCTTGGTCATACCGTTGATACAGCCCCTTACTTGAATCATTACATTCAACAACGCCTGCATCCAGACGCTGACCAATTTGCCATCGGTGACCCTGTTATCTGTAAAAGCAATAGTTTTCATCAAGATCTCAGAAATGGTAGCGTCTTAACTGTTTGTGACCTTACTTATGAAGACGATAACCTCACAGAAATCGAACTCTCATCTGACCAACTAGATCACAACATCACCGTTAAATCAGACGAGTTCCAAAACTTCACCTTGGGTTATGCCATCACCATTCACAAATCCCAAGGCTCTGAATATGACGAAGTCCTTATTCCCCTTCTAAGAAACACACGCTTTGTCACCCGTAACCTTCTTTACACGGCCGTCACCCGTGCCAAAAATAGACTCCATCTCATTGGTTCCTATGCCGCCTTTAAAGATGCCTGTTTACGTGAAGAAGAAAACCGCCATACAGGATTGAATGTATCATAACCAGTAGACAGAAACATATATCTTCGTAATGTTTTTATTTGTTTCTTCAGTCTGATTTTATTATAATAGTAGGCGTAGAAAACATTAAATTAGAAAGGAGTTGACAATTATGGTTGATTCAACAAAGTGGATAGCAACTATCCCGACACCTTCATTAGCTAATGTTGGTAAAATTGACATTGCCAATGATTTATTAGCTCCTTATTCTGATTTAATGGTTTATTTTTTATCAGATATTGATTTACAATTTGTTCGTGATAATGAGCATTTACCTTTTACAAATGCTAAACCTTATCAAACAAAAGAAGATTATGATCGTTTATTTGAATCATGTAAAAA
>ERZ773197.216-NODE-216-length-49121-cov-20.021277_pt1 | contig 49121 bp, 65 predicted proteins | sample MGYA00580999_ERZ773197 | MGnify/ENA primary metagenome ERZ773197 (study PRJEB29015, sample SAMEA2738166) | human oral metagenome | biome: human oral; feature: human-associated habitat; material: saliva | place: China | collected 2185 ...
ACAACTCCTTCTCAGAGTCCATATCCCCCTGCGAACCAGTCGGCTTACTAGACGTAACCTTATGGTCAATAGCCAGCACAATGTCTCTACCGACCTGGTTGACAACATCAGACAGGCGCATGAAGCCTCCAGATGCCTGCTGCAAGCCCGAGAGCACAGACCAGGGGGTGTTCCAGATCTGATAGTCCGTGCCCGGCACCGTACGTGTGGTCACCCAATCGTGGATCAGCACGAACTCGCCGGTTGAACACCGGCGCACCGACAGCTCCAAGGCCTTGAAACCGGCACGCAACGACGCTTCCAGGCCTTGGCGTGTGAACTCTGGGTACTCGGTACCGCCGAGCCTGTGAGCCACGTAGAACGGCTTAGAAGCCAGGAAACGATCAACGACACTACCAGTCGGCACAGGCACAGGCTTCGGCACCACACGAGTGCCAGCCACCCACCTGTCGCCACCGCTGGCACGCTCCCACATCGTGCCACGCACGTCACCACCAGCGCGACGCAACCACAGATCAGGCACCGGGGATCACCACCTGAACACCAAGACCATTCGTCGCCTGGGCATTCGGGTACGTGAACACTGCGTCAGTGTCGCCCTTGCCCTGCGCAAGCGCCACCGTCTGGAGGTTAGAGTCAGTCTGAGCCGCGAAGTCCACAAGCTCCCAACCCTCGCTCAGTGTGATCTGGCTACGGGTCTCTTGACCAAGAGAACGCTCGAACGCGTACGCGAACTTGAGGCCAGTTGCCCCGTCAACCTTCCGGGCTGTCACGGTCGTGGTCTCCATCGGCGCCTTCGTGCGATCCTTCGCAGTACCGGCCACAGGCGCACCACCGCCACGCACGCTCACAGCCACATAGCCTGCCTCGACAGCCTTGGCTGTCTTCAAGACGATAGCCTCACTCCACGGCCCGTAGGCGATAATGGACTGCTGGGTACCGACCCAGTATGGTTCGACAAGCACTGTCCACCCAGCAGGCCAGGTGAACACCTGATCAGACTGAGCCTTCACGTTGACGCCGACGATCACCGTGTCCCCGGCCTTGCCGTCGACAGTGACCGTGCCTGTGTCGCCCGTGTACTGGCCAGCCACGTGGTCGATCAGCGTAGGTGCCGATGCGGCAGGGTCAATGAGGAAGTAGTACGTGCCGACAGGTAGTGCCGCAGCTTCCGCCTTGGAGGCCACCACGCGAATCTCCGGGCGCGTCACATCGACGTTAACGACAGGGGCAACCGGGTGAGGCACAACAGGCGTGTTACCCACCAAGGCACTCAGTGACACCTCCTGATCAACCGCAAGGCCAATCTCCTTCTCCACGATGACACCGGAGGGCCCCGTGATACGCACGTCATACGTGCCTGGCTCAAGGTCAATTGAGACAGGCTGCAACGTGTTCTGCACGACAAAGCCACCAACGAGCAGATCAGACACGGGATTGTTCGAGCCGACAGGGTTGGGCTTAGGCGTCACGTACACGCTGATCATGACGTGATCGCCCGCGGGCGTCTTGACGCTACCAATAATGCGCGCCATTGTTCAACTCCTTAAATAATTGTGAATAGTGAAGTGGCCCCACCATCTAAGTGGCAGGGCCACATCTTGTTAGTTGCTGTCGTCAACCGTCCCATAGGCAGGCGCCACATAGGTACCGCCCGTATGAACAGTCGCGACGAGCAGGCCAATCACGGACAGAATCTGCTGAGCAACCGTAGACCACTGCTCCCAGTTCTCAGCGGTCCACCCGCCGTAAGCGACACCAACCATGCCAATCGCAGCGAACAGGCCATAGAGTGCTTTGCGGCGCTCCGGGGTGAGTACCATCCACTTCGTACGGTCAGTGGTCAGAACTTCATTCTTCATCTCTAAACCTCCTTACAAATATTATACAAAACGTGAACATGCAAAAAGCCCTGGACACTTGAGTAGTATCCAGGGCTTTTTGTTTAGTTCTCAGCGGCGCTTGTAGCGTGCGACAGCCAGCGCGACACCACCAGCCACGAGGATGCCTGTACCAATCAGGCCAGCAGGCGTAGCGCCCGTCTTAGCGAGCTTACCCTGTGTTCCACCCTGTGCGCCCTGCGGCTTCTCGACAGGTGCAGGAGCGGACGGGGACACGGACGGCACAGGAACCGGCGTCGTTTCGACAGGTGCAGGTGTCGGATCAGACTGAGGCTTGTCAGATGGCTTCGGCTCCGGTGAAGGAGCCGGGGCAGGGGTCGGCGCGCTCACATCAGGGGTCGGCACCGGAGAAGGCTCCGGATTCGTCATGGCAGTACCGTCACCATCAGCGCCACCGTTAGCCTTGACAGTCGCCGTTGCTTCCAGCTTCACACCGTTCACCTCGGCGTGGTTCGTCACCGAGGTCTGACCATCAGGAACACGAACCTGCTCAGGCGGGTAGACCATGCACACCTCTGCACCTTCAGGGGCAGTGAACTTAATGGTGTTAGCATCCACCGCAATGGCCGTAATGAACGCTGTCGTCTTGGGGTCCCAGGTCGGTGCCTCCGTGCACTTCACGTCTGTGGTGAGCTTCGTGTCGAGGTCCTTCACGGTGTACTCGACACCCGGCTCGACAATGAACTTAATGCCCCAGCCGACAGTGCCGTTAGCGTTCGTCCATCCGAACTTCAGGTTCTCAGGCGAGGCATATTCGTAATGTGCCGGCCCAAAGCAATCATTGGAGCACTTGCCTGTAGCGTCCTTGTCGCCCCACACGAGGGTCTTCACAACCTCACCATTCAGGCTGATCTTTCCCTCGGTGGTGCCGACTGCCTTGTCCTGAAGGCGTGCACGCGCCCACCAGGTACCCTTTATATCCTTCTTGTTGGCATAGGCGTCAGGGATTGTCGTGACCTTACAGGTTAGTGTCGCCTCGTTGGCGGTGCACTCACCGATCTGAGACCCATCATCGAGGGTGAAGGGAAACGAAGTGTTCCACTTGAACCCGCCATCAACGGATGCGACGGTGAACTGCTGGCCGACAGTAAGGCGCTCGGTCTCCCACGTGCCAGACACGTTGACCTCGGAGCTGGTCTGTCGGCTCATGGACTGCGCCGAGGTGACTGTAGCGGTCATGGTGTCGTTGTCTGCATAGGCGGCGACAGGTGCAGCTACGAGCATGCTAACACCAGCGACAGCTGTGATGATCTTCTTCATTGTTTTTCTCCTTATAGGTTGTGGAAGGGGCCGGTAGTCACAATGGTAGCTACCGGCCCTCACTATCCTCAACTCAGTGCTGCGTGACAAGCCTCACAATACCGTCAGCGTCCTGCTCAACCGTCATCCGACCGTGGATAAGCTTGCCGTCTTCACCAAAGATCGAGCATCCACCATCAAGACGGGTCTGACACAATCCGACAGCCATAGCACCCGTATCAGTCAAGAAGTAATCGTCCCCCTGATACGACAGCCACCCGGTACGCATAGCGCCATTAGCTTCCAGGTAATACCACTTACCCTTAAGCTGCACCCAGCCGGTCTGCATTTCGCCCTTCGAGTTCAGGTAGAACCAGTGTTCACCATCCTTCACCCAACCGGTCTCCATAGCACCATAACGCCCATCATGAACCGGGTGCAGGTAGTACCAGTTACCGTCGATGAACTGCCAGCCAACCTGAATCCAGCCCTTCTCATTGGCGTAGTACCACGAACCGGCGACAGGGAACCAGCCAGTCTCGAAGTTGCCACCCTCAAGACGATACCACCAGCCACCATCCTGCGACACCCAGCCCTCCTTGTTCAACAGCTCAAGGTCAAGGTCATCGTAGTACTGCTGCGCCTTATCGATGTACTCGTTCGCATACATATCACGCAGCGAAGCCGGGCAAGCAGTCGAGTAGAAGTCACTATGGGGGAAGACGTTCACTCGCCACTGCGGACGGCCCAAGCCGTAACCTCGACACAAGGCAGCAGTGAGGTGCGCACCAGCATCCAGTGTCTCCTCACTAATGTCCCACCCGCCATCAGCACCAGTGGAGTTCGCGTGCTCAATACCAATCGACTTCTTGTTCACGCCCGGGCAATGCCACGCCGTGTCGGAGTCATGGACATACTGGCAAATATTGCCATCAACGTCCACATCATAATGCGCACTTGTACCATTTAAGGTGAATGCACCATACACGCCACTAAAGCTCATCTTCTTACCAGCGTTATGGTGGACAATAACACGATCAAGCGCGTTACCACCACGCCCACCATCAAAGTTGTCAATCCACATATTCGTGTCAGCAACGAGGTCTTGCCAATTCATCTCTTCAACTCCCAGTGTCCGAAGTCTCTCAGTTCTGTTTCAATCATATCAGCAAAGAACTTTCCCCCTTCCGGGGTTACGTACGTCTGCCAATGATAACTAGGCCGCTTACCACCCCGAGTGATAGCACGGCGCAAGCCGAGCAGCCCTTCAGCCTTCGGTGTTGGCACATTAATACCACCACGGCGCTTCAGATAACCCTCACGAGCCAGCAGCCTAATGACCTTAAAAGCCCCAATACTACCAATGCCCCTAGCAAACTCAAGCAGACTAAGCTCCATCACACACCATCCACATCAGTAAAGAAAGCAGCAAACGGATCATCACCCGGATCAGCGAACATGACATCAACAGGCGCAGGCTCAGTATCGACAGGGCGCAGAACATCCTTCGGACGCCGCATCGCCTTCAAAATAAGCGTCCAGTCAATAGGCAGGTAATCACTCAGCAGGATCATGTCCTTGATATTCAGACTGCCGCGGACCAGCTTATTGTAGAAATACCGATCCGAGGGTCCCCCAACCTTGCGCCCATCCTTGAACGCCGACAGGCCCGCATCAGTGAATTGCGCAAGCACAAGTGCTCGAACATCCTCAAGACGAGCCTCGACATCAGCTGGGTAATCCATCTTCTTGCGTGATGCGCGCGCATTCGCCATCCGCGCACGTGCAGCTTCCAGCTTCACAGGATTCTCGATCTTACTCACTTGCCAGCCTCCTTCTTGATCAAATCAGGGCGGAACCCCGACCAGTGCTTCACGATAGCTCCCTTGGCATCCTTCACAACAACGACAGGGGCCTGACTGTAGCCAAGCGAACGGATAAACGACAGGGCCTCAGAGTCCTCAGACACATCCACACTCTCGTGCGGGGCACCCAGCCCATTCAGCTTACGGTACGTAGCCACACACTGAGGGCAACGAGGCTTAGAGTAAACAGTAATGCTCAACTTCTTCTCACTTTCCAGTCGAACCAAAGCCGCCCTTACCACGCTTCCTCGTGGACAAGACAGGCTCATCGTACAATTCAGACAGGTTTTCTAGTCGCAGGACCACGATCTGCGCAATGCGCTCGTACTCTTCGAGAACGACAGGGCTGTCGGTCAGGTTATGCAGTGGCACAAGAACCTCACCCTCATACCCGGAGTCGATCACACCGACACCATTGGCGAGAATCAAGCCCTTCTTGTGCAGCGACGAGCGGGCAAAGACAAGGCCGACAGCATCCCGGGGGATGTCGAACATCTGCGGCGTGTAGCCTGTCTTCACCAAGATGGTCTCATGAGGGTAAATGATGTATTGGATCGGCACCTCCAAGTCCGCCCCCGCGTCGCCGCTATGCTGCCTGTAAGGTCGCATTTCTTTCTCCTTCCTCTTTGTTGGTAATAATGTGAGGGGCTGTCTTATGTTCGACAGCCCCTCACTGTGCATGTTGTAAGCCCGCACAAGGCCCGTACCTGAAAGGACGAACCCTCCTAGTACGTGTTCCTGAGATCAGAGGCGCGCTGTCTCAGGCCGTCTCATCAACCAGCACCCACGAGAGGTCTTTGTTTGCCATATTTCCTGATTGGTAGTCCCCTTGATGAGAGTCGAACTCATACTCCTTACTGGAACCCGGGTTTGAGCCGAGCGCGTCTTCCTGTTCCGCCACAAGGGGTGGTGCCCCTCTCAACTCCTTGCTTGCAAAGAGTTGAGGGGCTATTCAGTTATGTATTCAGCATAGCACAGGTACAAACACTATGCTTCGAGACCTGGATCAATCAACACATTGACGTGATCCTGTTCCAGGATCAAGGCAAGAAGCACGTCAGCATCATGCCGGATAACTTCATCCTCAAAGTGGTTAACCGTCACCCAATACTGGTCAGTCACCTTCAGGAATGTCCCGTGCTTCTCAGTGACAACGACATTGCCCTTGGTCGTAATGGCATTGAAGTCCTCACAACTCAGGATAGTTGCGACTTCCCGCTTGCCGACACCCTTTACAGACATGATCTCCACTTTATCGAGGGTCATTGTGTGCAGCTTCTTGTAGCCATCTCGCACCTCATCAAAGGTGTCAATGTATTCCTGGTTGTTCATTGCTTTTCTCCTTTCAGTTTCGAGTACTCCCAACTCTTAACGTCACCATATGTAAACCTAATGGTGCAATCTTCACGTCTACGCCTGTGCGAAGCCCTATGGCTGGCAATACCAGGATAGTTAAAAGCCCTACCACGGGTATAGCAATAGCAATCCTTTAGTCAGCCTTGCTCGCATTATTCCTCCAATCATAGATTATTGCTTCACTGAACACCACTTGTCGCCTCCACTGACCTGTACATCGACATCAGGCAGCAGCTCTTCAGGCCGGAACTGCACCTTGTAATGATAGGTGTCCACAGATGCAGGGTCCAGCTGCTCCACGAAGTAAGTGACGTTATCTGAGATACCCAGATAATGCTTCTTGTACTCTCCGTCACCCGTCTTGTAGGTGACCTCAAGCTGAGCATCCCCCTTATCCTTCGTGATCGAACACAAACCCTCAATGCTGAGAAGGTACTTATCGCTGATCCCATTCACGAACACCACACGGAAGTTATCCGAGTCATTGCTCAGGTTGTACGAGGCCGTCTGAGCCGGGGTACAAGCCCCAAGAGACAGCATGAGTGCACCTGTAATGGCAACCAGCTTATGGTTCATTTGTTCTCATTCTCCCTTGCTCGATATTCGACAACAGTCATTGCACGGCAATACTCATGTGTTGTATATGCCGCATGAGCGTCAGCCTCATCTTTGGTTTCAAAAAGACCAATGATGCCAGGGTCATCACAGTCCAAGTCCCATACAGCGTACAGTGTATCCAACATTTCAATTCTCCTTCAGATTGTATTCGACAATGTAAGGCTCAAAACTCACAGGCCTCCATGAATCACCATCACCTTTCCATTGCACTTGCGAGCAAGTTCCGCAAACTCGTAGTCATTATAAATCTCACCATTAAAGGAAATCCAACGCCTCTTAAACTCACTATTAGTGAAGCAAAAGACCTCCCAGCCGCCCATATTCATCAATACACCAGAAGAAAAGCTCGTGGCATCAACGACAGCGGCATTCAAATCCGTATCGAGAATCTGAAACTGAGTCCCACTCAACTTCGGACTATCCTCAAACTCGCTGCGCACCAAGGTAGAAATACCCTCAAGCAGCTTATCAACGTCAGTCATCATTCTTCTCCTTTTTTATATTCTTTCAAACCATCAAGCAGTCCAAGAATCCTCGGGTGGCCATACGAGTGCCGGGCAGTAAGCCCCCTCGAAGAAACCAAGGATATAGTCATCCGACCACTCTTCTCGGCTTTTTATAGAGGCCTTCGACACCCGCTCATTCAGCGTCGTCGTGTAGGTTTTGAGGGCTGTCTGCCACACTTGCCTAACGGTGTTGACTGCCATCTCTTCACCGACAACCGTGAGCCTGGATGTGGACTTGATATACATCATGCACCCGAGCATGTCAGCAACATGCTTTAGTGCCTCATTAATGGCCTTCGAATTCGATGGTGTTCTTCATCAGATAATCCCATAGTGGACGACACGCACGACATCACGAGTCGAACGAACAGTATCAGCGAACTCCTCGTGGGTGTACTTACGACCGTTGAATCCGACCCACACCAACTCATTGCGGTCACCATTACCAACGACACGCATTGCTTCCCAGCCGCCGACACAGATGACAGTGCCTGGCTCGATGTCGAGTGAGTCCATCACGATTCGTAGGCACTCAGGAGTGAAGCACTCAAACTGCGTGCTGGTAAGGTCGTGTGTGGTGGTAATGATATTGGCTTCCTCAAGAGTTTTGACGAATGCCTTGATGAGCGGGTCACGTTCAGTCGTTGTCATTGTTGTTCTCCTTGTCTGTAGAGGTGTCGGTGTCGGTGTCCAAAGGGTCAAACAGGATCACAGGCAGGTTGGTGGTGTCACCCCGCAAACTGTTCGTGGCTAAGGTAGTGACCAGTGCGGGCTGCAAGCCACTGGTGAGGCCCCTTTGAGGCATCGACAGATACGAAGATGCGGTTCCTGAGGCGTACGACAGTGCCGGGGACCATGTTGTATGTGGGCTGTTGTCGGGTGCCTGGGTTTTGGCGATGAACTCACTGGGTTGTAGGTTCATGTTTTCTCCTTTCGTTGTCGATACTCGTATCTTAGCAGCCAATCATTGAGTATGCAACGTGACTTGACCCACAGAAAGGTGGGTATATGGAAATACACAGGTGGGTATGACACCCCCCACCCCACCCCTCCCCATATAGCATATGATTTTCTATTTGTCAAGTCGAGGGGCCCCCAAATCCCCTCCTATGCTCCTCTATCATGTTTTCCTGAATTTGTCAAATTATGCGCCCCGGGTCAAATGTGTAAAGAAAATCCTGTCACTCTGTTAACCTGCGCCCTCCTCCAACTCGCGTGACTTGCATCATATGACCCCAGTCACGAATCAATGCTGCGTGATTTACACCATGTGATGCATTTCATACTGCGTGACTCACACCACGTGATCTACCCAACGCAGCCCATGCTGCGTGCCCCCTCTCACGTACACCTGCGTGACCTACATCATGTGATCTGAGTCACCTGCGTGACCTACACGATATGACCTGCATCACCTGCGTAACCTACGTCTCATGATCTACGTCACGATGGTGATCCAGGCCACTAAAATAAAGATTACTCGGAAATTATACCGAGGTTAATTGCATGCGTCCTAGTCCTGCATCGTGACTAGTGTCATAGGACTTTAGTCATGCTTCGTGTCTTGCACCACATGATCTGGATCACACTGCGTGACTTACACCATGTGATAGACACCACAAGCACGGCCCCCCATTTTTGCGACCACCCTTTTCCTGCGTGGCTACGCTCACGAAGCACAAGTAAAGTCGTGTTTACCTTTGTATCAACTTGCACGAACTGACACGATCTATTCGTCAGAGTGTCAGGTGAAAAATCCTCGCGAAAACCCCCTTTTTCGCTGATTATTCCTAGATTTTTTTATTGAAATACAATCAGCAAATTATTACCTACAGAGAATAGTTATAAAAAATAGTTGTAATAACCCTGTTCTAAATACAAGATGTTCTAAAATAGATAATATTCTTAATACTATAGATATATTTATTATATATTAAGAAAGTTATAAACGCACTACGTGCGTCCGCGGGTTAAGAAGGAGTTCCACGCCTAATTAACGTCAATCTGACATTAACCCCTCAAACGCTCTAAAACGACCTCTCACGCCTTTTCAGACCCCTACCTAGGCCATGACACTACCCCCACCCTAAAACTCGCTCAGATCGCCTTCTAGACCCCTTAAACGACCTCTCACACTCACACCCCTCCTCCACAACCCGAAATCCGCCACGCTGTGCACACGCGATACCATCACAAAAACCAAACGTCAAATGCGTCCGTATCTTGAGATGTCAATCAAAAACGTCAAGTGACTCGCACACAAGCCCCCCGGGGGGTGTCGAAGAATACTTAACCCCCCTTTTGGCTTGTCATTGAACTAAAAGAATGATAAAATACCAGGGTCACCGCCCTCAGTATGTGTAGAGAACACACAGGCACGTACAAGAGGAGGTACACAGGGTATAGCAAGGCCCGGCAACGAGGCAGCAAGCCCCTGTCGAACACACCGAACGAGCCCAGGGGGCTGTCGAACACGAAGCCTACCTTGTTGATAAGCACCTAAGGCCTCAGCTCGCCTAACACGAGTTTGAGGCTGTGTCGTACACACTGGCTCCGAGCCCCTGTCGAATGAAGCAAGGGGGGCCGGCCCCTACCTCAAGCCACGCGTCAACACAAGGCCCGCTAGAAGCATGGGCCTGTCGATAGCACATAAGGGCCTCGGCTCAAACTAACCCGAGCGCGCACATGCCTATAGCGTAAGCCCCCTGCCCTCATGAGATAGCGAGGCGGCCCCTGTCGTATGCGTCAGCAACCTCCGCACATGATGTGACACAGGTCACGCAGACTTGAGTTGACACTCTGACAGACGCTGCGCTAAGCTTAAGTCATCGGCAAGGGAAACAGCCCCTTGATCCGAACGATCTTGACTGTAAACTAAATGACGTGGAAGGCGTCGGCTTGCACCGTCGCGACGGGGTTGGCACCCTTGTCGAACGCTTCCACAGGCTAGGGCTTAGACGCACTGAGTAGCCGCTCACCGCGCTAGGCACCTGCGAGCCGCGCCCCTGTCGTTCAAGGCGACGTGGCGGGTGAAGGCAGGTTCGATTCCTGCCCGGCTCACGATGTGGCACACGTCACGAAGCTTCCAGTTGACAGAGTGACAGACGCTCGTGTAAGCTGAAGCCACAACAAACCAAACGAGACCGAAAGGCCCAACCATGACACACCTGATCAACCTCACTGACGAGTACACCCGCGTCCCCACCCTCACCCGCATCGCTGGCGACTACGACCGCTACAAGGAATGGTTCGCCCTCGTACCCGGCTTCAACGCCTACGACGCAGCCAAGTGGGCACAGCGCGTTTGCCGAGGCCTGAACGGCGACCGTACGGCACTGAGCCAGCTCGAAGACGCGGGGTTCAGCCTCACCGTCTACTGACCACCAACCAACGCCCGGCCCTGATCACAACCCACGCGGGGCCGGGCACCCCAAGGAACCCAACAATGAACATCGCCGCCCTTGCACTCACCGCCCTACTCGCCACAGCACCTGTCGCCGCCACCGAAACCAACAACGACGGACTCACAGTCGAATACGTCCCCCTTGACCAGGTGCCCGACTGGTATACGACAGCCCCCTACATGCAGACCGGGGTATGCCTGATCACTGAGCAAGACATCACCTGTGCCACCGACACACAGTGGAAACGTGTCACCTTCCACGACAGGTACACACAAGCACTGTACAAGTTCATCCGAAAGGAACCGACAATGAACCAGCTGACCACCCTCACCGACGTGTACGACGAAATCAAGACCGCCCTTGGCGAGCACGCCGACGACTTCAACATTGAAGGCATCGCCAACGACGCCTACATCTTCAACCCCTCCACGCAGGCCTACGAACCCTCCCCCACAACCCCGTTCTGGGCAGCTGTCGAAGCCAACGCGAGCAGGTGACCAACAACTAGACATCCCCGCATCAATGGCGACAAAGCCGGGTTCAATCCCCGGGCGGGGAACGAAGCACCCTCAACAGGTGAGGGCGCTCAACCCAATACCGAAAGGTAAAATCATGTCGAAGACCTACAAGACCGATCCCTGGGACGTGAAGGAAGCGCGCGGTGTCGCGTGGCACCCCCGTGAGTTCCGCAGGGAGCACTCCCTGTACACCCGTCACACCCGGGACCTGAGCAAGCGCATCCGTGCTCGCGAGCGCCGGGAGATGGAGCGGATTACCCACGACCTTGAAGCGTGGGAGTCCTACTACCCGACCGGGGCAACACTCCGTGAGTTCGAGACCGCTACGAACAAGGATGGGTGGCAGTACTGATGGCAACCATCAAGGCAACACTTCAGAACCTGAAGAATAACGGCCCCTGCCTTGTCGGTGGAAAGCTTCACATCAACCGGGATGAGAACTTGTACATGCTCGTGCGCAGTTCGAGAGACTGCCGACAAGGTGAGACTCAAGGGGCTTTCATCCCAATCCGAAAAACCATCAGGCCTACTTCTGGCGCCGGGGACTGTCATAGCCTGTTACTCCTCGGTAAGGGTGTTCATGCTTCGTGAAGACGGTCTTTGGTATAGCGACTGTGTTCACAGCCGTAATGGTGGCGTCTACACATGTGATGAGCTGTTCACATGCCTGAAAGGCTCATCGCAGCCCTTTGAGATTATCTACGAATAATCTCATCCCTGCCCTCGTTTGGGAGGCTCGCTAGGTTCGATTCCTAGGCAGGGAGCGACAGAAAACAAAACGAGACCGAAAGGTAAAAATCATGCTGTCACGCAAATGCGCAGAATGGATCATTGGACCCGAACTGACACCCGAACTCGCAGCCACCATTGTGAATGGTGAGCTGCAAGGTAGCGACATCTGGGATGACGTGTGCATGTTCGCAGGTGGCTGGTGCAATGACACCAATGTTTTCCTTACGTGGGACGCTATGGGCCGTCCCGACGAAAGCGAGTACATGGAACCCGAGTACGATATGGAACGGAGCCCTGAGCGTCGCCGTGCCATTGTCGCTAACGCCCGCATCTCAGCTATGGCCGAGCTTATTGCAGACGATTTGATCAGCGTCGTGGAAGAGATCCTGGTTCGTGATGGATGGACCATTCGCCCCGCGTCTGAGGTGGAAGCTGAAACAGACCCTCACGGTGTCGGCTGGGTTAAGGGTGGGTGCGACGCCCTTGGCTTCGCAGGTGAGGGCTACCTGTTCGCTCCTAGTAAGGAGGATGAGTGACAACATGTGGGAAGAATTGATTGGAGAGATTACTAAGCAGGATGAGTTCCGTTCCTACCTCGACAAGTTGCAATTGTCTGTTGCAGGGTATGTCAAGGAAGATACGGGCTGGGACCTGACAGTTATTAACCCGTGGTTTGTTGAACGAGGGTACGAGCTCGTCGGCTACTTGGACTTGTTCAGTGAAAACGAGCCATCTGGCATCTTCGTCGCTGTCGAAGGTCTCGTATGGCGGTGCAACACCAACATAGCCGACAACCAACTGTACTGGTATTTCGAGACCGAGGCGAGCGAAGCCATCAGCCTTGATGGCATGTGTTTCGTGCATGGCTGGGCACATCAGTTCATCTGGGATTCAGAAGATAAGAAATGCTACATCGTGAACTTTGCGGAATGAAAGGAACAAGAATGTACGGAAAGATTGACCCTGAACTGCTTGTCGATTGGGAGCTGCGAAAGTCGTATAGCTCTGAAGAGCTTGGGATTGAACCAGACTTATGGGATTACGTCAAGAAAGATGGTTCCCTCATAACTCTCGAAAGCCTTGAGGATGCTTGCGTGCATGTGTTCGACAAAGCGAATAAGCCTAGTCTCATCTTTGGGAAGGTCTACACTGCGAGTCAGGTTGCACGCGAAGTCGCGTGGGACGATTGGAACGACTATGTGAAAGACACACTGTCAACTATGTGTGTCGAAGGCATTATCCGTCGGATTAACTGAAAGGAAATCAGGTAAACGAAACAGCTTGATATTAGCAATAAGACACACATCAAAACATTGAATGGATGAACGAAAACAACCCTATTACCCTGTGGTAAGACAACAGAAGGAGAAAAAACAATGAACACTGAAGCGCTCGTTGCAAAGATTATCAAGCTTAATACTGAGATTGCTGAGCTGACTGAGGTCCGTGACGGCCTGAAGCGGGAGCTGTGCGCAGGCTTCCAACCCGGCGACAAGATCACAGTAGGCGACACGTCCGTGTCGTTCATGGTGCGACGCACAGTTAACCCGGCGGCGGTTGAGAAGATGGCAGCTTTCAAGAAGCTGCCCAAGGCAGTGCGTGAGGCTTGCTACGACAAGCCGAAGTTGAACACGCGTAAGCTTGCAAGTCTGGGTCTGATTGACCTGGAACCTGCCACCAATGTGTCGGAGGTCTACGCGACGTTCCGATGAAATGGAAGACATACGGAACGGGTAGTGGCTACACTATTGAACAGGTGGAAGCCACTGCCCGTACCCTGGAAGACAGTGAGCTTGTCGAGTATTCAACTCAGTGGCTTGAATCTGTTCGACAGATGAGAGCGGCTGAAATCATTCACAAAACCCTAGGAACAGGGGCAGAAATTGAATTGCCTAACGGCATCAGTATTTACATTGAAGGGAGATAAGAATGCTAAAGGGTTGGGTGGAAGGGTCTACTGTTAAGCTAGAAGAGTTTAAGGAAGACATCTTCTACGAGCTGTACCATAATGGTGAGTTCAAACCTGACACTGACTGGGAGACCCTGCATGATGACTGGATTCGTGGCCTCGGCTTCACTCAGTGGTGGAATGAGATGCTTCCCACCATCGGCTATGTAGGGTATGCATGCCAGAACGGGCGCTTCCTCTGGGTAAAGGATTGGACAACCCTCGTGGTGATTCCCGGCGTGCACGAACTACCAACATTCGACATCAAGGCAACATTCAATGAGGATAGCCTTGAAGAAATTGAATACGCAGAAGGTGTCGTTAAGGATCGCATCTTCTATGCAGAAATGATTGCAACAGAAAGGAACTGACATGTCTCTGGATGAAATCACTACAAAGTACCAGCAGGTTTGTGTCAAGGCTGTCGAAGCTGCTATCCGACGGGTGGCTGCAAAGCATGACATTAACGAGCTTGTTGACCAGGGATTCTACGTAGCAACCTACCTGTATGATGGAACTGACCTGACCATTTGTGCTGAGGTTGGGCGTGACGGGTATTGGGGCGTTGAACGCCCTGAGACGGATGTGTCGTCCATCAATGAGGATCTGCAGTTTGCCTTGGATAAGCTCGGACGAGATGTCATCCTTAATGCCATGCTCACACAAGATATGGAATCCACTGAACAGGTTGTTTTCTGGGAGCTAGGCTAATGAACATTGATTGGACCAAGTAGCATACGATGGAAGATGGGGGTTCATTTGGGTAGAAGAGAACGGGGTCATCATGTGTGACCCCAAATACACACTCATTGACTTCGAGACAGAGTAGGAGCTTACTGAAGACGAAGTGAAGTCACTGGAATATGCAGAAGGCATTGTCAAGGATGGTGTCTTTTATGTGGCCTCAGCAAGAATTGAAGGAGAATACTACAATGCAGACTGATTACTCGGAGATTTGTTAAATGACATTCACCCCCCGCCTCTACCAGTCCCGAGTATTGGAAGGGCTAGCAAACTCTAAAACACCCTTCACGGGACTGGTAGGAGCTGGCCTCGGAACAGGCAAGACCGCTGTGTCGGTGTGGAATGCCATGAACGCATTCGGGGATACAATCAAGGATCAAATCATCCTCGTGGTTGCACCTGTCCGCACTGAGTCAGGATGGCGCAAGCACTGGAAAATGCTCGCAGGTCTCGACATGGTCACCCTGTCAGGGAAGAAAACTAAGGCTGCCCTGCGAGTATGGGACAACCTTGAAGCCCACAAACCAGGCGTCTACTTTATTACCTGGGAGCTAATGCGCTCACGTAACAAGGAAAAGCGCTGGGACGGCAAGGCTAAGAAGATGATCTACAAAGCTATGAGCAAGCCATTCTACGGTGCCCGGTTCGGCATGCTCATTGCCGACGAATGGCACCGCGCGTGCAACCATTCTTCCCTGAACTTCGCTGTCGCACGAAACATTCAAGCCAAGTACCGGCTCGCCTTGAGTGCGACACCAGCGGGGAATAAGCCCTGCAATATCTGGGCGGCCCTCAAGTTCCTATGGCCTAACCACTATGGTGGCTACTGGGACTTCTGTGCCAAGTTTTTCACGGAAGAGTTCAATGCCTTTAGCTCTTTCGGGAAGACTTATACGAGCGAGAAGCATCCTGGTATGGTGCGCCGTGGTGCACCCTCGTACCATGAGGTGTCTCAGGCTGAGGCAAACCCAGAGCTACCCGGCGTGATTATTCACCGTGTCGAAGTGGAATTGTCTCGCACACAACGCAAGCTGTACAACGACCTGGAAGACAAGGCGTTGACATTCCTGGGAGACAAACCACTTGCGTTGAGTATTCCCATGGAGCTTGACCTGAGGCTTCGACAGATGACACTGGGAGTGCCCTCATTTAACGAGGACGGGACAGTCGATTACCACGAGGATTGTAAGTCCTCAAAGCTAGACGCGATGATGGACGTCATTGCTGATCTTCCCGAGGACGATCCTGTCGTTGTGTGGGTACACTCCCAGAAGTTCATCAAGGCAGTGTTGCACCGTCTGCACAAGGCCGGCATTTCCTGCCTTGAAGTCTCCGGTAAGTCCCGTGGGGACTTCCATGCTCTGATTGACGGGACAGTCCGTGTCATTGTCGCTCAGCATGAGGCTATGAGTGAGGGTGTCGATGGGCTCCAAGACGTGTGTCATACGGAAATTTGGCTGAGCCAGTCGAACAGCTTGGTCATTAACGAACAGGCGACGGGACGCCTTAATCGACAGGGGCAAAAGACGGCTGTCAACCGTTTCCTGATTCAAGCTATCGACACGGTGGATGACCGTGTGCTTGGGCGCTTGCAGGAACGGTTCGACAGACTGAAGGCCAGCGGCCTAATCTAGGAAAGAAACAACAACAACCGAAAGGGAACTACTATGCACGACTACTACCGGGATTGTACTACGACATGAAAGCCCGTTACAACGAACGCAAGCGCCACTCGTTCATTCTTACCATGTTCTGTATTGCTCTTACCGTGACGGGCCTCTGGTTCCCGTCGTGGCACATGCACATCGTGATTGCTTGTGCCATCTGCCTTGCAGCTATGGTAGCAATCTTCCTTCTGATTACGATTCTGTTCGTCCTCGTTTGGACACTCACCCGCTTTATGACGAAGGGAGAAAACTGATGCAGATTGTGGAGTGCAATCACAAAACGGTCGCTAAGCTTCTGAAGAAGAGCGTGGAAAAGTCTTGGATGGATGACAACCTGGATGCTTGGTTCCAGTTCACAGACGGGTGTGTCGTCTGCATTCATGTTATCGAAACCAACTGGAACACGTACGTTGCTGTTGATAATCTTGACAAAAGTAGTCCCGTGTCTTTTCACGATGAACAAGGCATCACGTGTTACGAGGACCTAAAAGGTAAGCAACAGGCGTACACAGATCGAACACTGTCAATTAACTTTGATACCGCAAAGTACTATTATCACCGTAACCTCGGTTATGTAACTAGGCAGTATATTCCAGTGGTTGAATTTCACTATTACGAAAAGGGAGAGACATGGGAGTAAGCATCAAGGAAATCTATAGCCCCATCCTTGGCTACGGTTGGGAGGATTTGCCGTCTGACTACATCAGGCGGAGGTATCTTCCTGTCGAAGATGGTATTGTCATCACTGCGAGTGGGGCAAAACTTGGGACAGCTTTCCTAGCAAACGGAGAGCTTCGTCTGATCAACACATCTGGCACAGTGTGTGCACAGTGGTGGACGGGTGACAACGAGATGGCTGTCGTTGATCCTTTCAACAACCAGGTCTTCACCGTGCCGACACTGACTGACCTGAAGTGCAACGCACGCGAGCTGGTGTCGAAGAATATTGACCTCGACGCCGCAAAGCCTCTTGACCTGTCACTCATGTGGGTGGATCATGACCGAAACGAGGTAGGGTTCTACAGGGATGACTTCCCTGAGAACATTTGCCCCTACACGTCACGGCTGAGTGGAATGAGTCTGCTTGCGCTTAAGGAGGATGAAGACGGCAACATGGTCGTTCTGAAGACTTCTGCACTTGCAAGGCTCATGCGTTATATGGTTGGAAACACTCTTGCGTTCCTTGATTACAAGTGGTCACGAGTCCCGAAGATCATTGACCCCCGTCTGGGAGTCACCGACTTCGGATACAAGGTTCTCGGATGGGCAGCTACTATGTCACCGGAGCATAAGGAGATTCTTTCCAAGTGAGAGAGTACATTAAGGCAGCGCGGGACGAGGCTAAGAAGTCTCGTTGTGACCGTGCGCATGTCGGGTGTGTGATCGTTGACCGTGCGACCGGCCAGGTGGTGTCGAGTGCTTTTAACGAGACGCCACCTGGCCTTGAGCCGTGCGACACAGGGGGTCACCGCATTGTTGATGACCACTGCGTCAACACTGTGCACGCGGAACGGGGTGCCATCCGGAAGATGGCAGAACATGGGAGTGAATACACTCTCTATGTGACTCACTATCCTTGTCGTGGGTGCGCACACCCCATCTCATCTTGTCCTGAGATCGTGGAGGTTGTCTACCTCGGGGACTACAACAACTCTAGTGAGGCAACTGCTCTCCTCATAGGCCTGTCGAAGGGTGTCCATCGTGCTGAAGAATAAGCTAGTTATCCAGGTTCCAGCAGGGTTCATGTTTACCTCTGTCGAACAGGACAAAATTCGTAAGACAAAGTGGGAGGTTAATACTGGCTCGGATCAGATCATGCGCCACGCTTCGTGTGTCCCGTTGTTTGGGACACGGGAGCTGTGGAAGGTTGTCGATGAAGGCGACTTTCTGGTTTTCATTAAATCGCCTCTAGATGACCTGCATCAATTTGCGTGGAACCTATACGTCATGAAGGAAGAGCAGTACAAGGAGTGGGCTTCTCATGAGTGACATCTACGATCAGCTGATTCGGGAACTGTCGAAGCCCTCGCCGCGTGACAGGCAACGTAAGGTAGGGCCGTCTGAGTTGGGAGACCTCTGTGAGCGCTGTCTTGCAGAGAAGCTGCTTGGCATCCACGAGGATGAGAACAACCACCCCCTCGCGCCGATGATCGGCACGGCCTTCCACCTCTACCTAGAGAATGTCATTGGCCTAAAGGGTTACCTCAAGGAGACTAAGGTAACTGTCGGCACCATTGATGGGTACGGAGACATCTCTGGTACCTGTGATGGCTTCGACGTGGCGACAGGGCATGTCGTTGACTACAAGGTTCTGTCGAAAAAGAAGATCAAAGCCTTCTCGTCAGCAACCTTCTTCAATGAACATCAGGAGCCAGAGTTCTACTCGGACTCTCGCACTGAGCTCCAGCTCAAGAAGTACTACTATCAAATGATGCTGTACGGTTTGGGCATGGAGAACGCTGGTTACGAGGTGAACTACTGCTCGCTCATTCTCTTCCCGAGGGATTGCACCATTGAAAGTGTGTTGCAGGCTAGTCATGAGCTATGCTTCAAGTACGACAGGGCAGCAGCTCTTGCCGTCCTCGAACGAGCCAGCCAAATCTTCCAGTGGGCCGATGAAAATCGGGACCATATTGGAGAACTCGACAGCCATCCCGGCTGTTACTACTGCGCTTTTAAGCGGTAGAGAAGAAAGGAGAACATATGGGAAGGTTTGATAGCTTCCTGACAGGCCTCAACATTGAGGTTTCAGACCCCCGCAAGGATGTTCCTAAGCTGAAGATTCTACTCTATGGGCCTTCAGGTACGGGGAAGACTTCGCTTGCTTCAACAGCCAGCACTGTCAAAGAGCTTGGTCCTGTGCTCTACGTTGACTTGGAGCGGGGTACTGCGCCCGCTGCTAAGTATGGCGACTTGGACAACATGCTCGTTGTGCAGCCCGCGACGTACAAGGAGTTCGCAGACCTGCTCGTCAAGATTGGTGAGGCCAAGGATAAGCCCTTCAAGACGGTTATTATCGACACGGTTGACCGACTTCAGGAACTTGTTAAACTCCACTTCTCAGCGATCAATCCGAAGGATACCTTTGCGATGTGGGCGGCGGCATACGACAAGGTACTGGACCTTGTGAACATGATCGCCTTCGATATGTCTCTGAATATCATCTGTATCACCCACGAGTCACGAGAAATTGTGGAGACGGAACGCCTCTCCCAGATCGCGCCTGACTTCGAAGGTAAGAAGAGCTTCAAGAAGCTTCCTTCCATCTTCGACCTGATTGGTCGTATGACGTGGGAGGACGTGGGAGACAATGAGGAAGAGAACCTTGTTGTCGTCCTGAACGTCAAGTCGCCGTCTAGTATCCTGACTAAGACACGCTTCGACAACATGCCCCCGATGATCGGAAACCCAACCATGTCGAAGATTATGCACTGGGTTCATGAGCATTACGGTATGAAGGTGAAGGATGGCGATTGAGTACCTGTCAATCACTGACGTGATTGAAAAAACGAGTGTCAAACGTACAACGATCCTGTACCGCATACGAGAAAACTCCAAAGGTTTTCCACAGCCTGATGCTATCATTAGACACGACAAGCTAGTCACCTACGGGTGGCTGCCTGAAACTATCAACAACTACATGAAGGAGAACAACAATGATTGATTTCGATGCACTGATGAGCCTGGACGTTGCCGAGTCCATGTCTTTCGAACCTCTGCCCAAGGGCCAGTACAAGGTGACCGTTGATGCCTGTGAGCTGGGAGAGTCCAAGAAGGGCAACCCTATGTACACGGTCGATTTCGTGGTCACAGAAGGTGAGCACGCGGCGCGCCAGATTCGTTACTGGCTGGTCGTTGTCACCAAGAATGGTCTGCACTGGGACCTGCCCAAGTTCTGCACTGCGTCGGGTAACCCCTGGCCTACCGAGCGCACGGAACGCACCACTGACTACTACTACCAGGTTGCTCTCGACATCGTTGGCAAGACGGCGACGATCACCATTGATGTCGAGGAGTCTGAGTACAACGGTGAGACCCGCAAGCGCAACAATATCAAGAAGGTCGAATGGGACGATGTGAAGCCGAAGAAGTCTAAGGCTTCCAAGATCGAACTCTGACCATCAACTAACTAGGCGGGGTCACACTTCGACAAGAAGTGTGGCCCCGCCTTACAATAGTCAGATACGAAAGGAGAGCAATGGACCTCAAAGAGTTTTTTCAGGCAGTCTTCCCAGACAGTGAAGGCTGGACTCCCATCATCCTTAAAGGCCCTATGGGTGGGCTCACAAACTTCCGCTGGTTCAACCTGCCCGCACAACTCGACAAGATGGTGGCTTACACCAAGGCACATGCTGACCTTGATGTGTACTACTCGCCTTTCCTGTACACGAAGCCCCCGGCCCTGTCGAACACTCGCCACGCGGCCAAGGATAATGTCATCAAGGCGGCGTGCGTATGGTCAGATGGGGATGACTGCCCTATTGACAAGCTGAGGATTCAACCTTCCATTCTGGTTCAGACCAGTGAGAATCATTGGCAGGGATACTGGCTGCTCGACGACGCCAATGACCTGTCGAACGACATGCTGGAAGCCCTCTCGCGAGCACTCTATGAGGATCACCGCAACGACGGCATGGATCGTGGCTGGCCACTGTCGAAGAAGCTTAGGGTCCCGTTCACGCACAACTGCAAGCGAGTGGACCCGTGGGAAATCACACTCACGGTCAGCGATGAGAAGATCACTGCTGCTGAGTTCGCAGCCGAGTATCCCCCTGTTGAGCGAATGGGTATCGAGGAAGAAGACTTCCCCACTGACATCCCCACCATGTACGAAGTCCTCGGCATGGTCAACCGCTCGTACATTACAGACCTTGCGACGGATGACATGTTCATTGACGAGGAAGACCGCTCCTCGAAAATGTATCACCTCGAATGTGCACTCTGGGAGGAAGGCTGCTCGATTGTCGAAGCCTTCGCTGTCGTGCGCGGGACGGAGTTCAACAAGTTCGCTATGGACGGGAGAGGCGACGGCTACCTGTGGAAGCAGATCAACCGGGATCATGCCCGATGGAAGGTACAGCACAACGGGCCATCTGAGAAGGAGCTGGAAGCTACTACCAAGGTCGGCTCCTCGTATCTTCTCAGTGAAGCACGGGAGCTAACCCTTCATAATGTGAACTTCCTGCATGAGAACGAGCAGGAACCAATGGGTCTCTTTGTCGATCAGTTCGCCGTGTGGGCTGCAACGAAGTCAGCAATGGCACCCAAGCAATTCCACTATGCGGGCGCTCTCGCCATCCTCTCCTCAGTGTTTGCGAAGTATGCTTTCCTCTCCATCAACGTCCAGCGAATGCCATTGAACCTATACTTCCTGGTACTGGGACGCACCACCCAGTCCCGCAAGTCAACATCACTACGCCTCGCAGAAGGCATTATGCGGGACGTTGCTATCGGTGTTGGTAAGGGAACAGACTCCTACATTGCACCTGAAGATTCGACAGGTGAGGCCTTGTCGGCATACCTTCGTACCAAGCCGAAGGAGTCTGGCCTGTACGCAATCGACGAGGTGCAGGACTTTTTCGCACACGCTGCACAAAGAGGCAGCTACATGTCCTCCATGATGCCCTTCCTCACCAAGAGCTACGACGGGCGTATCCCCGCTGTCGCACGTAAAGACAAAGGCGGCAAGGTCGCGTACCAGACAGCGACGCCGTACTACATGACGTTCTACGGGACAGGTATCCTTGACCAGTCCGCGAAGCACCTGACGAAAGAGCGAGTTGAGTCTGGCTTTACGCCGCGCTGCCTTGTTGTTGTCGATGAACGGGACCACTACATTACGTCCTCACAGGACGTGAAGCTGGTTGCTGTTAATCCTTCGACAGGCAAGATTGCCGACAAGCAGCGTGACTTCATGCTGTCGAACCTTATCAGGGCAACTACTAAGTTCGACACGCACTTCAGTGCACGCCAGTCCAGGTCTCTAGCACACGAGGAAGTTCGTATCCCTGTCGAATTCGAGCCGGGCGTGTTTGAGCGGTGGATCGAGTTCTCTGAGGAAGCCAAGGTGATGGCTGCTCAGCACGTCTTGAGTAGCCGTGAGCTGTTCCCTGGCACCGAGCGTATGACGTTCTCCGTCTTACGTATCGCTGCCCTGCTTGCCATGTACAACGGCCCTAATGCTCATGGCGGTGTCGTTGTCACGATGCGACACATGCTCAAGGCAATTGCCTTAGCACCCATCTGGATGGCGTCGAACGAGGTGTTTATTCACCACGTCAAGAACTCCAACTTCAGCAACAAGGTGGATAAGTTCATCAGCTTCATTGCTCGCTCGGAGAATGGCCTTGTGCCGATCCCGAAGATTCTTCTGAAGTTCCAGTCGGAAATCAACGGAATGAAGGAGCTGAAAGAAATCATCACGTATGCTCAGGCGCGGGGGGTCGTCCAGGAAGTTATTCAAGGAAAAAAGAATAGTGATCGTTTCATCAAATACATAGGAGGCCGGGTATGAAGATTCTGACTAACAGCGTAGACAAGCTGCCTGTGCTTGTCACAGTTCTGCTAAAGAGGGCTAGGGGTGTCTCAGGCCTTCCTGCTGGCATACCTATCGAAGTCGTTGATGATCCAAAAGCTGACGACATCAAGATCACTCTCGGCACTGTGAAGGGCTATAAGGGCGATGCATACAAGACGCTCTCACCCAAGCAGATCGTCACCAATCCGCAAGCAATCCTGTTCCTTGCTCAGGCGCTTCAGTATGGTTACCTTGGGCCTGTTGATCCTGGCCTGGAACTCGGCAAGGATTGGGTGATCTGGGAGGGCCAGGACATATCCTTCAAGAAGGGTAGCGTCATTGCCCTCGACATCGAGTCCGCTGGAGACATCGACAACGACACATTTGCGGCTGGTCGCATCCTGTCGATTGCCTTGTGGAATGGGAAGTTCGGTGTGGTGATCCCCGAGGAGCTTGCCGAGACTCCCGAGTCTGCTGAGCTGATTGAGCACCTGTTCCGGGACTGCATTGTCGTCTGTCATAATGGCACGTTCGACATGCCCTACCTGTCGAAGCGGCTTGGCATCAATGTGTATCACCATGAGGACACGCTGCTGATGCACTTCGCGCTCGACAACCTAGCAGGTGAGCATGGCCTGAAGCCCCTGGCTCGTCGCTGGTTGCGAGCGAGAGATTGGGACTCTGACGCTAAGTCCTACTTGAAGCATGGCGCATACTTTGAGAACATTCCACGAGACAAGTTGTATCGGTACAACATCTACGATACTTACTGGACGTTTGAGCTGTACAAGTACTTCAAGTCGATGATTGATAAGGCACCTGACTTCTACAAGCACCGTATGCGTGTGACACGTGTGCTGCATGACGTTCAGATGAACGGCGTGGCCGTGTCGTTCACAGCTCTTGACGAGTTGGAAGAGAAGTACAACAGCCAGTGCGATGAGCACCTTGCCATCTTGAAGAAGCTCGCGGGGGACGACTTCAACCCTCAGTCGCCTAAGCAGATAGCTGAGTACTTTGCATCTAAGGGTGTATCGTCCCCGTCATTCGACGCAAAGCACCTGAAGAAGTTGAAGCGCGCTGGTAAGGAGCCCGAGTTCATCGACGCTCTCCTTGCTTACCGTTATGCAGCGAAGGTGATTGGAAACTTCATTGTGAATGTGCGTCGTAAGCGTGGGGAGGATAAGCGTGTTCATCCGTATTACCTTCCTCATGGTGCAAAGACTGGTCGTCTGTCGGCTAAAGGTCCGGCGATTCAGACGATGGGACGCGACAGTGGTATCAAGCGCGCCCTTGTCGCCGAGCCTGGCTACAAGATCATCTCTTGTGACTACTCTCAGGCTGAGCTACGTACTGTCGCTGAGCTTGCAGACGACGAGGCCATGATTGCCGCCTTCCAGCCGGGTGCGCCGGACTTTTTTGACGACCTGATGACGAAGATCTGGCCGTCTGATTATCCAACGATTGCTGATTATGAGGCGTTCAAGCATGAACAGCCAAAGACTGCAAAGAACAAACGCGCACTGGTAAAGGGTGTTGTCTACGGGTGTGTTCCGCTGAACTACCCGATTCTCACAGCTGAAGGTTGGAAGTCGGTAGACGATCTCATTGAAGGTGAACTCGTGTACGCAGCAGACACAACCACTGGTCAGCTGGTAACGACACCACTACGTAAGATTAACCGTTACAGCAACGCACCTGTGAACACTTACTCAACTCGCGGGTTTAACGTAACAACAACGGGCAATCATAAGTGGGTTGTGGCTAAGCGTAAGAAGGGTAAGGAGGATGAAATCAAACTCATAGAAGCTCAGGACATTAAGCATGATGATAGGATCATGCTTGCATACCCTTACCTGTCGAACCACGACGATGGTTACACCGACGCTGAAGTGCAGCTTATCTCCTGGGTTGTCTCTGACGGCTACTTGCACCGCTCAAAGGCTAATCACGAGATTAGGGGCATCTTGATGCAAATCATGCAGGCAAAGCCCCAGTATGTCGAAGAGATCAAGAATCTGATGACGAACTTCAGTCATTCAGTTGATAAGCGTCCGGGTGTAAACTACGAGACTGCTTACACCTGGCGCGTCCACGCTGAGGATGCTCGCCGTGTGTGGGACAAGTCCGGTATTGGTGACGAAAAAGAAAATCTCTGCCAGTGGGTGCTGTCGCTTAACGCGAGGCATCTCGAAATGTTTGTGGATATTTTTAATAAGGCTGAGGGACACCTTAATGATGGAACTTGGATTGTTACGCAGAAGCATGGATACACTGCCGACGCATACCGTCTCGCAGCATCCCTGTGTGGTAAGTACGTGACATCAACTGAGTACAAAAAGGGTGGCATAAGCAAGTACCGCCTTCGTAAGAAGTCATTTGTTACAGCTCAAAAGCTAGTTGTTAAAGACGCTGGTTCCTGTGACGTGTGGTGCCCAACTACCGACTACGGAACGTGGGTGACACAGGACGAGAACGGCTCGATCATCGTTACGGGCAACTCGAACTATGGTCGTGGTGTTCCGTCCATTGCTGCGGAACTGGAAATGTCTATCGACAGCGCGCAGTACGTCTACGATCAGTACATGGATTCTTACGCAGGCCTACGTAACTGGCAGCAGAAGGTACGACACAGTGTTGGACGGAAGGAGGAAAACTACATGCGACAGACCAAGTTTGGAATGACATACAATCCTCTCTTCGTGCCTGACGCTGACTACGCATCGACACAGAACGAAGCCTTGGCATTTGTTCCGCAGTCCACTGCGAATGACATCTGCCTCAACGCAGCAATCAAGATCAACGAACAGGTGGGGCAATACGGTGCCAAGCTGATTGGGCTTGTCCATGACGCAACCTACGTCGAATGCCCTGAAGAAACTGTCGAAGAATGCTCACGCATGATGGAGCGGGAAATGTCTAAAGCAGCGACACTCGTTTTCAACCGCGTGCCCTTCGTGGCAGAAGCAGAGGTCGGCAACAATTGGGAGGAAGTATGATCGACATCCACGCCTACGAGCAAGCCCCCTGTGTTGGAGTACCTGTCGAGCTTTTCTTTGACTCAGGATTTTACTACCAGGTCTTAAAGGTCTGCTGCTCGCAGTGTCCGGTTAAAGAACTCTGCCTGCAAGACTGCCTTGCGCTCGAAGACGTACCTGTCGATGGCAAACGCTACCGGTCAGGGGTCTTTGGTGGAACGACACCAGCTGACAGAAACAAACTGTGCGAGACGAAGTATGAAATTCTGAACGATAATTGGGAGGAGAAGAATGAAAACCGTCATCGCGATTGATCCCGGTGTCAACACAGGGATTGTCGTTGCCCGTGTCGAAGAAGAGGTAGAGATCCTGCACTTCGATCAGTTCATCTGTTCGACACACGTGGAGACAGTGGAACTCATCAAGCGATACCTTGACCAGTACCCTGGTGCCGTGATCGTTGCCGAGCAGTTCGATCTGCGGCCTGCTAATAAGTTCACAGCAGACCTCACTCCTGTGAGGGTAAATGCGGTACTTGACTGGCTTGTCGATGACATCCACTACCAGACCCCGGCACAGGCTAAGGGGCTGGTGAAGGACTCAGTGCTGAAGAATATGGGTTGGTGGCTCACCGGCAAGGATGTCGACTACAAGGATGCGAATGATGTACGCGACGCATTCAGACATCTGGTGTACTACCTCGTGCACGAAATGCGGCATAAGTGGACAATCGACACCGGCTGGCCTAGATAAAGAAAACCCCCTGACTAGGAAAGGAGAACTAGTCAGGGGGTTTTCTCGTACCCAAACACCCTCAGCATTCACACAGACAATGATGAATAACTGTCACTGCTCAGTATAGCATACTCATCCGATCTTCGACGCCCCAATGCACAGGCCGCCCCAACCGATGTTGTTGACGGGGCTGCAGCTGATCTTCACCTGCACGGGTACGCTGCGGGGGCCTGAGGCGTAGTAGGCCATGGTGGCCATGCGGAATGACATCACGCCTTCGGAGTGGTTGTAGGTGTTCGTCGTACCGACATTGTAGAAGATGCCGTCACCAATGGCCTGGAACACATCGACGTTCGTGTCTTTGGAGCTGTCGTTGTTATCCAGCGTGATGCAGTTGGAGAACAGCCACAGGCCCTGGCTAGGGATCGACACATTGCGGGTGATGATAGCGCCTGCACCGTGCTGAGTGTAGCGATACCACTTCGAAAAAGCCTCATTGTCGTTGATGTACTTAATCTCGGGAGCACCACCCCAAATCTTCTTGATACCCGTATTCGTCGCAAGGTACATCTCGTTGATGTCGGAGCGGTATATGAGCACGTCGTAGGCGCCGACAGAGGCCTTGTTGATAACGGCAAGCTTGTTGCGCTGGTCATCGTTATTCTTGGCGATGAGGACACGGTTCTGTTGGAGGCCTTTAATGACATCCGACACTGTGTTAAAGCCCAGATTCATGAAGGCGGGCCAGGATTGCACAATGTCTGAGTCGGAATAGGTCCAAATTCCCTGAGGGTTGACTGGCATGTTAGTACCTCACTCCTGCGATTTGCAGGGATAGTAGTGCTGTCGAATCCCAGTTGTATACCCATTCTGGATGCACACTGGAATTGCTCATGTTCACAACCACAATACCATCCTTGTAGTGCTCGTAATCGATGACGGTGTTGTAGTTGATGTGGGCGACCATCATGGCTCGGCCTTCGTCCCCTGTCGGCTCGTACGATAGGAAGCACCGCAGGTAGCGGGTGTCTTGAGAGCGGGCGCCACGGACGCCGACGGAGACGTCGACGGGGTATCGGTAGCCGCTGTAGAGTTTGAGGTTGAGGGGGATCCGTAGGTAGCCGGAGATGGCTAGCTGCATGAACAGACCTGAGTCTGCCCACGGGATGCTGCGGTACCAGATGTCTTCGTCGACGCCAACACCTCGTCCTCGGCCGGGTGAGCTAACACCTACCTCGTCGTAGAAGGGTTTGGCGATGCCGTTGGTGGCGCGCTCCGACACTAGGGAGGTGACAGATTGTGCCGCGTTGTTGGCTGTCGAACGGATCAGCATGAGGTCGTTTTCTACTGATGCTAGGCGTTTGTTGATGTCGTTGCCCCATGGTTGTGATGGGGCGGGGAGGTTGTGTTTCATGCCCCCATTGTATCAGTATGACGAGAGTCACTCTCTAATAGGCTGCATCATACTCAGCTACAGACTATTCTTACTTGTGTCAGAAGGAAACGGCAGAAAGGAAATCCAATGACACCTAAGTACCTCGGCCCCAGCGCCTTCGCCAAGCACGCCGGCCTCAAGGCTGGCACCATCAATAGCTACTTTCGCAAAGGCATGCTGCCCGAGCCCGACATCTACTACCTCACCTACGAAGGTGAACACCCCGGCTGGCGCATCGACACTGTCGAACACTGGATGAACAACCGCCCGGGTTCAGGCCGCAGGTATGCATCCATGAAACGCCACCCTAGCAACAACTCTATGAAGGAGAACAACTGATGAACGCCATCACCATCTTCAACCACCTCGGCAACGACATCCGCGTCATGACAGACAACCAAGGTGAACCCCTCTTCGTCCTCAAGGACATCTGTGACGCACTCGGTCTTGGAAACACATCTATGGTAGCTGACCGCCTAGATTCGGAGGGGGTCAGTACTACTGAGGTCCTCGACAATCGAGGTGTCCAGCAAAAGACAAACGTCGTGAACGAGGCCGGCCTCTATGAAGTCATCTTCATGTCCCGCAAGCCTGAAGCTAAGGCGTTCAAGCGCTGGGTCACCAGCGAAGTCCTGCCTTCAATTCGCAAGCATGGCATGTACGCCACCCCTGCCACCATCGAAGACATGATCGCCAACCCTGACATCATCATCCAGCTGGCGACCACCCTCAAAGAAGAACGAGCTGCACGCGCCAAGGCAGAAGCAGAAATCGAAGCACAACGCCCTGTCGCAGCCCTCGGCAAAGCCATCGAAACAGCAGAAGGAGACCTCACACCCAGCGCCTTCGGCAAGATTCTGTCGAAGACTATCAAGAACATGGGACCCAACAAGTTCTGCCGCTGGCTCCTCGACAACAACTTCGCATTCCGCAACGGCCAAGGCAAAATCATCCCCATGCAAGACGCCGTCAACCGAGGCATCCTCATCCTCACCGAACGCATCGACAAGACCGGTAAGATCAGGCCACAGCTCCTCGTCACACCCGAAGGGCAGTCCTACTTCGCTGGCATCCTGAGCGCATAACACACAAGGAAGGGGCGACACCAACCACAGTGTCACCCCTTCCTTCTTGTCTTAAGCAGACTGCGCCTCACGATGCTCAAAGCCCCTGAGCGACAACTGCCCAAGAGTAATCCCCGGTGGTGTCGGAAGATCAGCAACCCGAGGCATATCAAACATGTACGCCAAGTCCCACACCGACGTATACGGTTCGGCACTTAGGTTCACACCCGATTCACCATACTCGACACTGTTGATCTGCCACACAGCCCTGTCGAACACAGCACACGTCCCCGCCATACGGCCAAACACCTGAGGCTTATCCGTCACAGGCTTATTCGCCGTAAACGCCAACAAGTCATCCATGATCTTCTTCATCGACGTACCCTCAGGCCACTTCTCAGTAGCCTTCTCAGGCAACGGCGCGTCCGTAAAAGCGGTCACGTCAGCTGCAGTCACAGGCTCATGCTCAAAGTCATACGTAACATCCGTATACGCCTCATTCAACGGGGTCATACCAGACCACTCAAGACTCGTCTTAGTCCCCAAAGCAGACTGAGCAGCATACACACACGCCGCATACGCCTTATCCACCGTGTCGATATAAGGGCTACTGATCTTCAACGGATCAGTCTTACGAGGATAACCCGTATAGAACGTGACGGTCTTCTCGACATAAGGATAACCCTCACCACAGATACGCAAGAACGAATAATCGTTCTGCCCGTCAGATTCAGCCAACCGGTACGGCGCAAGCCGCTTATTCAGCATGCCCGTCACAGTCACCTTAATCTGATTCGGCTCATCCCCCACTTCGACAAACACGCTGCCACCCTCAGCGTTCCATTGCGCAGGGACAATCGGCTTATTGTCTTTGCCGACAACCACATAGTAGCTTTTACCAAACTCCTTCGGACCAGGAACGACACCTGACTTCCCAAAATACACAGAGCGAGCACCACTAGGATAGTCATACGGCATGACACAAACAGGCTGCGACGTAATACTCTTCACGTGAACAGGAACCTCAAGAACAAATTCCTTCGTCTCACCAGCATCGACAGAAAGCACCTCAAGATCCCTTAAAGCCTCCAGATAAGACTTATTCGGATCATAATTCGGGTACAGCACAATAGTGGGCGCCGGCATATTCTTAGCATAAGGATTGAAAACAGGCTTCCCATCAACCCAATAAGCAGCCTCGCTATTCCCACCGCTAAACAGATCATAAAGAGTAGACTCACGATACGTACACTCAATACTCGACACAGGCTCAGACTGCTCATACGAAATCTTATAGTCAGACGTGTAACCCTGAAGACGAGTCAACACCGTATGATTCTTAAACACCACAACCGTGTCGTACACCCACGTGATCTGAAGATCATTAGCCGACAGCCACGACTTCAATACAGACCACAGATTGCCTTTACCACCAGCAAAATCATAGATATGATCAAAAGTAGAATTGGCGATAGCAAAGAAACCACCGGCGACAGAGCTAGGGTGGAAATTCTGTACGTATATCTTCGGAGCATCAACGACACCAGCGGTCTTAAAGAACTTCGCAATAATAGCCTTTAGCTCCGTATAGACCATAGGCTCAATCGTCGCCTCAATATCCAGCAGATAAAAAGGATCATTCAACGTCATAGACCAAACCCAAGGCCCTGTCGTCAAAGCGCGCGCAACAGCATGAGTACGCCCAAAACGCAAGTCACTCAGCACGACATCCTTGTTCACAACAAGGGCAGGCTCAATGCCTCCAGTACCCTCCAACGAGTACTCAGAGAAGCCACCAGACGCCTGATCACGATCCAGTGACACACCATCCTCCTGCACAGACCAGTTCGTGAGTTGGCCAGCAGGGACCCCAAAGACACGCATTACCATGAGTAGCACTCCTCCAAAGAAACCGAAGCAGAAAAATGGCCACGAGCATTATTAACCGTCACAAGACGCGCAGACCCAGGAACAACCTTCATATTCCCACCACCAGCCGGATACGAGAACTCGTATTCTGGAGGACCAGCCAGTATCTGGGCAGTATCATACGGCGTCACACGAAGACCACACCACGACAACTGGCCATCCTGGCCAGGGCGCATCGTAATCTGCCACAAGCCCTCACTCATACTGAAAACCTGATTCTTCAGCCTCGTAATAACCGTGCCAGGTGTGCCGCCATCAACACGACTAATCGTCCACCTAAACGGCTGCTTACCATCCTCATAGCCCGATGCAAAAAACGTCCCATAATAACCCTCAGGAACAACGACACGCTCCGTATACGTGCCAACCTTGCTCAACGCCAAAGACGCCTGACGAGCATTCAACTTACTGTACACATGACCCATTTGATTATTAACAGCAAAAGAATCAGGCTTATACGTCACAGTAGGATGCTGAGACTTCTCATCAAGATCATCCGACACAAACAAAGCCTGCTTACCCCAATCGTTATACGCGAACGGAGTACCAGCATGAACATGCAAATAAGGCAAACCCATCAAAGGCGACAACATGTTATTGAACGAGAACGGATCAGCATACGACACCCACTCATCCCCGCGATTCAAAAACAAACAACGAAACAACTCAGCCTGATCACGATTCAAATACGACCAATTCAACTCATACTTCCGATGACCATACACAGAACCATTAATCGACGCAAAACCATTCAGCAACGTCGTCGAATCACTACCGAACTGCACACTATCCGCTGTCGGAGACTCATCCGGAGCCGGAAACCACGACATAAGCTTCCCAACCGCGAAATAAACCTCACGAGTCGAACAACCCCTAGTAGACACCACGGTTACCACTCCTCACATTGTTGCTATCCACATTCTTACTAATCGCACGACCATTCAACATGACTGTCGTCGAAACAGCCCGGACAAGCTCATTAAACTGTGCTGGATTAATTGTAACAAGGCCATCACCAGCACCAGCGGAATAACCACCACCAGACATTACCGGCACCTGCATCGTGTTCAAGGCATTCATGAAGCCCTTACCGTAGAAATCGACAGCAGGCTGGGAGATGACGTACTCACCACTGCGCACACTAAACAGCCCATTGCCATTTGTAGCCAGCAGATTGTCGGCATTCGGATTAGCCGGAGGCCGACCTGGTACCAAACCACCAGAAGCAAAACCCCTAGACGGAATCAGACCACCATCAAAGAACTGATAACCATCAGCCCAAGGACCCGGCTTACCCCAATGACGCTTACCAGTCAAAACCTGACTCAAATCGGGAACAACTCGCATCCGAACAGTAATCGTAGACTGCGAAGGCTGCACCGGAACAGTCACAGGATCAGCATGAATGCCATCAATAGCCCCCTGTGTCGCACCAACAGTCCCGTTATCCGTCACGTTTTCGCGAACATCACGAGGAACCTGACCAATCGTCCCAGTCAGGCTGTCGAACGCACCAGCCAACTCAGTCACCTCACCCTGGTTATAACCCAGCTGAGTCACCTGAGAGATAAACTGCTGCTTCAGCGACTGCGTATACGCCTCAATCTCCTGTGTCGAATGGCCAGCAGCAGCATAAGCCTCAATCAGACCAATCATCTGAGACTGCAACGACCGCAAAGCCTCACGGTTAGCAATAGCAGCCTCCGTGTACCCCTTCAACGCAAACTGGCCAGCCTGAAGAACCGAAATCTCCTGACTATTCTCACCAATCTTCGTCTGAGACTCGTTAATCTTCTGCTTCGCCTCGTCGATATCAGTCTGAGTAGACTGCATACGCTCCTCGTCGCCGTACTTCACAGCGACAGCATGGAAGAACTCAGCATCATGCAACTCCTGCTGAGCCCTACGCATGTCCGACGCAAGCTTCTCATTCTCCTTACGAAGATTCTTGATCTTGCTCGTCGTATTCTCAACATCCTTGCGCAAAGAGTTAAGGCCCTTGTGGTAATTGTCCTGAGCCGTCGTCGAACGCCACCACGACTGCAGCGCCTTGTCGAGCGCAGACTTCAACCTCGACAAGAAGTCCTCAAAAATCTCAGCGGCAGTCTTCGTCTCCTTACGAGCACGAGACGATGGTGAATGGCCGCCACCACCGCCACCAGAACGAGGCGAATGGGAACCTCTCCCACCGCCGCCACCAGACGAACGCTGAGGCTTTGCACGGAAATTCGCGCCACTAAACGCCGACTTCCCATTGTTACGCAAAGCAAACGTAGGCGTACGAATCTTCGACTTCTGACCAAGAGTAAACGAACCCTTGCCAGACAAAGACTTCGCGCCACCAATCTGCGACATATAGCCCTGAATCGACTGCCAAATAGCCTGCACCTTACCCAAGAAACCCTGAGCCTGACTCACAGCGTTCGCAGCATTACCAACCATCTCATTCAACGACGCATCCGTGGCCGAATGATCCACCTCACCCGACTGGTACGGCTGGGCAATAATCGCCGCCATCGTGTCACGCTGAGCCTCAAACGCGCTCATGTCGAACCCCTGGGCCGACAGGTAGTCAATCGTGTCCTGAATCGACTGCTGAGCATACTGGTACGCCTCCTCACCAGTCAAACCCATCTCCTCGATACCAGCCGCAGCAGCATTACCCATCGCCTGGAAATAGTCCTCAATAGCTGCAATGTTCGCCTGGCCCTCAGCAGAGTTCGGGTCCATCGACGTACCATTGGTCTGCATCGACTCATACACCTGCTGCAACGCACTATCAAGCGCAGCCGCAGCATCCGTCGATGAAAACATTTCATCAAGGACAGAACGAAGAACCTCACCAAGGTCCTTGAACTCGTTCTTAGCGTCACCGATCTTGAACGACGCCTCCTCTGAGCTGTCGCCCGCCTCAGACATCTCCTGGCCAAAAAGCTGGGCATCATTCAAAGCGTCACGCATAGCGCCACCGACACCCTCAGTCTGGCTCTTCACCTCGTTCAAGGCACTGATCTGCCCCTCAAACTGCGAAGCAATGTCCGCACGCTTAGTCGCGTAGGAGGGAGACTCAGGATCGAGCTTAGCAATCAGCTCATTCTTGCGGGTCTCAAGCTGAGCAATGTACCCATCCACGTACGCGTCAGCAGCGGCTTTACCACCGCCCTCAGCCTCCGACGTAGTTGCCAACTTAATATACTGCGCGTAAGAGAAGCCCATGTCAACAAGCGCCTGCTTGACATCCTTCGACATGTTCTTAAACGAATCAGAACCCTGAATAGCGTCAGAAATCAGCGCCTGCGTGTGCTCACCGATCTTTAGCGTCGAATAGCCGAACGCCTCAGCCTGAGCGTGTGTCGTCTGAACAACCTGGCCGGACTTATCCACGTAGTAACCAAGTGCCTCACCATTCGAGGTGAGAGTCTGGCCGTTCTGCTGGATCGTAGCGTTCAACTCAGCGAAAGAAGTCTGAGCACCAGAGCCAACCTCCTTCGTATCCTCAGCCAAGGCCTTCAGAATCGCCGACGAGCCGCCGACAGCGGCCTTCATATTCTCAGCCTTCTCCGACGCCCCCGTAAACGAGTCACCAAGGTACGTCGCAGCAACCGACGCCGCAGTAATCGCGCCAGTAATAGCCAACCCCCACGGCCCGCCAAACATAGCCATCAAGCCAGAACCCACAGCAGACAGCTTCGACAAAGCACCGACAGCCTGACCAGCACCAGCAGCCACCTGAGCACCTGTCGAAACAGCCGACGCCGCCGCCTGAGCCTCCTTCGCAGCAGCCGCCTTACCTGCAGCCACAGCGACAGCCGAGTCCGACGCCGCAAGACGCTGATTAGCAGCAGCAGCAGCATTCGCCGTACCCGTATTCGCAGCCAAAGCACTATCGTATGCGACAACACCACCCTGAGCCTGCTTCACGGCCTGCCACACCACACCCCACGACAAGGTCTGCTGGCCCGTCGCCTGCATCACGCGAGACCCCATCTGCATGTACGTCGCAGACATCGACACCAGCGCTGCCTTCGTCGCCACCATGCCCACGCGAGCAATACCCACAGCAGTCAAAGCACCAACGAACGCCTGAATAGGAGCGGGCAGCTTCGCAAAAGCATTCACAGCCATCGTCGCCACCGTGACAACAGTCTTCATCGGCACCATGAAGCTAGAGTTCATGGCCGCGCCGGCATTCTGCAGGGCGTTCTGGAACTGCTGCAACTTCGCCGACATAGTATCGGTGATGATCGACATCGAATCATCAATGAACGACGTATTCTTCGACGCTCGCTCAGCCTCCTCCAACTGCTCCACGTACAAACCAACACTGTTCGACATACGCGACAGCAGCTCCACGTCACGCACGTTCTTAAAGCCCAAATCCTTAATAGCCTGAGCCTTCTGCACCTTGTCGCCGATGCCCGCAAGGTTCTGCAAGATGCCCTGGAACACCTTATTCGGGTCATCACGCCACAGCTTCTGGAACTCAGCATCCGTCACGCCGACAGCCCGCGCATACGTGTGCATGGCGTCGCCGCCCTCAGCAGCCGCCGCGTTGATCGAGTTGAAGATGCGCTGCAACGAGCCGCGCGCCCACTCCTTCGGAATAGCAAGCGACGACAACGTAGACGACAGGGCCAAAATCTGGTTCTGAGTAAAGCCCGCACTCTTGCCCTGGGCAGCGATACTCACCATCATGTTGGCAATCTCAGGCTCCGTCGCAACAGACTTCGCACCAAGGTCAGCAACCTGGTTCGCGAGAATCTTGTAGCCGTCCCCCGCGCCCTTGGAAGACTCCTGCAAGCCGCCCATCATCTGGCCGAAACGGCCAAATGCTGTTGTTGCAGCCTCGACATCCATCTCCGTAACCGTCGAGAACTCAGCAACAGCCGTCGTGAAGTCCTTCAAGTCCTTCGTTGGAATGTTCATCTGCGCGCCCAGCGTGCCGATCTTCGCAAGATCAGCAAATGGGGTCACAACCTTCTGCGTAGACAAATCTGTGTATGCCTTACGCAACTCATTCAAATCATTAGTCGTACCCTGGGCCGTGCGCTTCACGTCAGCGAATGCACGCTCCTGAGCAATACCAGCCTGCACAGCAGCCGACACCAGCGTGCCAAGGCCAGCCGTAATAGCCCCGTAATACACCGCCGTGTCGCGAGCAGCATAACGAACGTTCTCAATAGCCTGCTCGTTCGCACGCAACTGGGCCTTCGCTGCAGATGCATTAATGCGCATTGCCTGGCGCTCGCCAGAACCCTGCTCCTTAATAATGGCACGCTGCGTACGACCAGCTTCAGCCTCACGAGCAGCAGCAATACGCGCAGACGCAGCGACAGCAGCAGCCTCACGCTTCGCCTCAGCGCTAGCAGTCACGCCAGCAAGCTTCAGCTCGGCCTGCTGCAACTGTGTCGCAGCCTGGATTTCGGCAAGACGAGCAGCCTCATTGCCCTTCGCCTTCACCAAGTTACGGTCGTCCCGGCCCTTCTGTCGCTGCAATGGGATAGCGTTATCCTCGCGCTTCACTGTTGCCTGCGCGCGAAGCTTCTCAGCCTGAGCCTCGGTCTTACGAGCCTGCGACTGGTTCAACGCGGCCTGCGCACGCTTCGCCTTATCCTCAGCAGTCGCCATAGCATTAGTCGCTGATGCGACATCACGCATCGCAGCAGCAGTATCCTTCAGCTTTTGAATGTGATCATTCGTCAGCTTATTGCTGGCCTGCATTTCGCGCACAAACCTACGGTACGCGGATACAGACTTATCAACACCCGCCGCCAAGTCAACCTTCGCCATGCCGTCCCCGGCACGCGACACAGACGACAGGCCATCAGCAACAGACTTCAACGCTGTCGCCGTCTCACGCATGTTCTTGACCTTGGCACTATTAAGCTGCAGCGAATCAAGGACAGAGCCACCACGACCGGACGGGGCCTTCAATGCAGCAACAGCAGACTGCAAAGAGCCGATCTGCTTTTCCAGAGCACTAATATCCCGCGCAGCCTTTTCAGCCCCTGCAGAATTAACATCAATGTCAATCTTGATCGACTCGTCACTCATGTCTTAATCCTCTACATAGAATTGTCCCCGGTACCACTTCAATGATACCAGGGACAATTCTCACTTAACGAACTCCAATGCCTCCAAAGGAGAAGGCATTGGTTCCTTTGTGCCATCAGAATACTCGACAGTATCCATCACTGTGTAGGTGCTTTCACCGGGCCTTGAATCCCGCTGCTTCTCCCGATACGTCTCAAGCTCAGCACACGAATAGCACGTCGAATGCCCAACATGGAACTCAATGGATGAGTGCTCACTGCGCCCATACCACAAGGGTGTTCCGCATTTGTTACACAGGCTGTCGAGGTAATACTGATAGCCAGCACACAAAGCCAGATCAAGCGGCGTGTATTCAGTTTGAGGGACCGACTCGTAGTCCTTGTCGTCGCCAAACCACACAGGCAAGGTGCGAGCAAACATACCATGTGCACCAATAAACAGTGTTGGCGGCTTACCTTCAGCCCTCGCGGTCTTCAGAAGCAAGAGCATCCACTGATTCTCCTGCTTCGACAGTTCCGTCCCCACGAAACGTGGGGTCACTGATCGCCTCCGACACCATGACACCCAGCGTCTGAGCGTCATTCCACGTGGTGCAAATCTGCTGCCACAAGAACTCAGGAAGCGCGCCACGAAGCTCAGCAGCCTCGTCGTCCGACAGACCTTTCTGAGACTCACCCGTCGAGTTGTCAATGACTTCGACACAAGCGTGAGCAATAATGTACTCCATCAGTCGATCCTCGCGCTCGACATCAATAACTGTCTTCTCATCAGCATTCTTGTTCTTCGTTGAAAAGACAGGATCAGTCCACACGCGGCGCTTGAGGACCTGTAGCTCCTTGTTCGACAGCGCACGAAGACGAAGAGTGATCGTCTGCTTATGCAGCTCCTCAAGCTTCTCGGCCAATTCGACACCAGGTGTGGTGTCAGTAATCGACCGAGAATAGGGCGCTTCTTGCAGTTGTGCAGTCTTTGCAATCTCCGTCAGCTCCACTAGCTTTTCAGCATCCTCAGTGTTCAATGGTACGTCGATGGCCTTCACAGTGGGCTTGATAGAAGAGATGATCTTAGACAGTTCAAAAGGCATGATGTCCACTCCAATCAGATATGAGAATACCCCCGCACCTCGGAGGTACGGGGGTATTCTATCAGGCCGCGACGGCCTTATTCAGTTCCATGTAGCCCTGAGGCAGGAATGGCACAGTGAACTGGATCGGCTTGTCGCCGTCACCCAGTTCATCCTTCGGGTTGTCTGCGACAACCTTGAACACGCTGATCTCCATGCCAACCTCGACAGGAGTACCCTGTCGGAAGCCGATACGCTGAACAAGGTAGCCCTCGTTCAGGCCATCAAGGACGCCACGCTTATAAAGCTGGAACGCCTTGTCGTAGACGCTCGTGTTGCCAGCTGCCTTCTGGCCGGATGCAATCGCCTCACGGAAGAAGGTCAGCGACGCTTCATAGTTCGACACCGTAGGGGTCTTCGCGTTTCCGGAATCGCAGATCGAACGGCTGTCATCCGTGTCCGAGTCGGTCGCACCCAGCGTCATGCCAGCCGCAATAGCACACGAAATGTCCACGGCCTTAGCCGAGGCACCCGTGTAAGTGGCAACCTTAAAAAGGTCACCCACGTTGGTAACACTGTCAGCCGAAACCCACCAAATAGTGGTATTCGGAGAAAGCATCTTGGGCATAATCAGTCCTCCTGATCCGTCGTGTTGTCAATATCAATGATATCATCCGCACCACAGCACTTAGGCTGTGTCATGGGCGTATCGTCATCAACAGGCTCATACATATCGGGCAACACCGACAGCATGTCCTTAGACTTTTCGCACACAATACCCGTGTGGATATTCCGTACTCGCATATCAATCCCCCCTATCCAGGTTCACGTAGAAACTCATATGCCGCTGATAAACAGTAGGCCGCAATGTCGAATCATGATCCGCCGTCGAACCGACAGAAGCCGCAATGTTCACCTCATTCGACCCGTCAATCAACACAGCACCAATGAGCTTTTCCTTCACAACCGACACCAGCCGGTTGAGCATTTCCTTATTCTCAGCATAAACATCCACATAAAAAGGATGCTCATACACATCCTGAGTGTGTCCTGCCATCGACAGATACGAGTTCAAGTAGCGGTTAATTTCCGCCCCACCGTGGTACACAACATACAAAGGCTTCTTCGCATCACGAGCAAAAGAATCAAAGACCTCAATATCCCGGATGCCCCGCAATAGATCAAGACAAGCCCTGTCAAACTCAAAAGTACGATCCCTCACTTCAACCTCCCGTAAAACTCTTCACGGAACACCTTCGTCACACGGGGCAGGTACTTCGCCGGAGCAATACCCTTACCCGCAGACTTCTTCGCCTTGGCACGCAAACCAGATCGCAAGTACCCTGTCGTCCTATTACCCTGAGTACCATTCTCCTGCCATGAGTAGTAGGGTTTCTCGCGCGCCCACTTATGCCAACCGATCTCCACGACCTTACCACCCTTAGACGCATCGACACTGAACGTATCGCGCATGTAACCCGTGTCAACGCGACGAGGGTCCGTGTCGATCAGCGCCCGGCCATACTCAGTGGAAGCGACAGCAGCGGCCTGAGCAGCCTCATTCACACGCTTCCACGCAGCATCGATGATCTTCTTCTTCGCACGAGCGGCGACACCATACCGGTCAGACTCGACAGTGACCTTAATGCCAGCGACACGCCCATCAAAGCGGACAACCTTCTTAGTTCTGGCCATTAGTATCCCCCGTCTCAAAGTCACACAATAGCGTCGGCTGCCACGGCAACGAGTCGAACACGGCGTTACGGACAACCAGCTTCAACCCATTCTGTCGATGGTCAGCAGGAGACTCATTAATCACCACACGCATACCCTCTGCAAACGACACACGCATATCAGGATCACCCCACAGATGCTTGTTCATGATCTCATTCTTGTCGATATGAAGAAGCTGAATACGATACGCGTGCACGCCCGTCACTTCACCAGCCCACTCACGGTTACGAGCACGCCAGTCAACGTTAGGGGTGATGTTCGCCCACCCAACCCAGATAGGCAGGTTCTCCCGATTATGCAATCCATGCTCAGGGTCCCACTCATGCTCGACAGAATCAGGGGTCCGATACACACTGATCTTGCTATTAGCCAACAACTCCAACGGATAATGCGCAAGAGTCACAAACAACGGATGGATATTAGGCTCAATCGACAGCGCCACTAGAAGTTCACCACCCAATCAACAGGCTCATATGACGGCAGGATGACATCAAACGACAGGTTATTCTCATCATCTTCCTTCGCCTGCTCCCGCAAAGTCTTCGCACGCTTCACAATGGCATCAAGCAGCTTAGCGCCATCCGTCTGCTTATCATCAGTCTTCAAGACGAGAAGCTGCAATGCCTTATCCATGCCGATAGCGTCGCACGCATCAGCAGCGGCCCGCTTCACATTTCCATTGTTAACAGCAAGGAAAGCAAGAATCTCGTCATCCGTAAACAAATAGCGAGGCTCATTGCGAAGATCACGTAAGTCTTCCAACTTACGCAAGTCAGGAATAAGAACCCTTACCTGGCCAATAGGAGAAGTGTAGTCAATCATAATCTAAGTATAACTGAACCCCCTACAGCAAAAGCCATAGGGGGTTCAATCGATCCGTCAGGAGTTCAGGCCCGTAGACCCGATAACGCCATCATAGCGGACCAAGCCCGCACCGGCAATCTGACGAATACGAATCTCGATGTCATCATTGTCGAACGAACCCTCATAAGGGTTAACATCCCCGCCGCCGAGCATCTGGCCAGTCTTGTTATGGATGCGAAGCTCAGGAGCCTCACGACCCATCATACCCGTCTTGGCCAAGACAGTCTTGCCATTGGCACGACCACCCTTGGGCAGAAGCACCCACGCCTTCTCACCACCAACAACCGAGATGAGGTCAGAGGAAAGAACCTCCAAGCCCTTCAGCGGGTTCGCCTTAATCTCCGTGCGCTTGCCGACCTGCGTACGAATCTCATTGATGAGGGTGTAGTTCTTGGCGACCTCGGCCAGCGCCGGGTTGGTCACCAGCACGAAACCCTCGGGGACGTACGTGGAGTGGCCATCACGGATGGTCGCAAGAGCCTGATAGCGCGCGGCCACAATGGCATCGAAGCTCAATGCCGCGTTCTTCACGCCACCGACACCACCAGCACCCGTGCCGCCAGTGAACTCGTCCGGAACGGTCGTGAAGTCAGCCTTCGTCTTGTTGGCGTCATTAAACACGTCCGCACGAAGAGACTTCGTGACCGGATCGAAAATCTGAAGCAGAACCAGCAGGTCCTCCGTGCGAGCAGCCAGCGTCGCAGCATCCTTCGGGAAACGCGCAATCACATTCCACTCGTCGTTGATGAACGACTCGAAGGAGAACTGGATACGAGCACCATGCTTGCTGGTGGTGATAAACGCACCCTCTGCCTGGTACGACATGGTGGGGTACGGCGTCAGCTCAGGGACATGTGGCAACGTGCCGATAGGGTGCTTGTAGCCCCCGTTGTCGACGGGCACAGTCGCGGAGTCAGGCTTCAGCGACAGCAGCGAAGCCGGACGGAAATCCGTCAACAGCTCCTTCGTCGCAATATTGCCCCATAGGGTGTTGTAGGAGTCGAAGTACTCCTGGAAGCGTACGTTCGCGGCTGTCACGAACATGGGCGCGAGCTGGTCAGAAGTGATGGCTTCCTTCAGGCGAGCCTGTGCAAGACGGTCACCTGCAAGGGCCTCAGCCAACTGAGTATTGAAGTCTTCCTGGTTCTTGAAACGCACTTTAATTGCCTCCTATCAGGCGGTCTTTGCAGGCGCAAGGACAACCTGCATCTTCTGATCGACAGAAGCGGACGACACCGGCTCCTTCAGCCAGCCGATAACGACATCCGCGCCCGTCTTGACGGTCGTCACAACGGGCTTGGTGCCAGCACCCGTCGCAGCCTTCACGTACACAAGGTCACCGGCCTTGGCATCAGCAGTGACCTTGCCGGTCAGCTCGAACACACCACCTGCGACACGCACAGAGGCGTAGCCGGGGCCATTCAGGCCATAGGTCGGAGCAGTCAAGACCTCACCGAGGGTCTTCTCAGGCTCAGCAGTCGTGGGGCGAACCTTCGACTGAAGAATGCCAGCAATGCCGTTCGTCTTATTAATGACAACGACATCACCCGGCTCAAGATGAGCCTGCGCTGCATCGACAGGCAGAGAAAGAGTATCCGAGTACTCGAAAATCTGATTGTCCTTGACAACCGGAACCTTAATAGGCATAACCGCCACAGTGATCACCAACCGATCTTCTTGAAAGTATTGACAGGCTTGTCGTCAACCGGGGTAGCAGTAGCCGCCACAGCCTCCTTCAGATAAGCACGCTCAGACTCCAAAGCGGAATCAACATCCGCACCAGCCTTCACGGCCTCACGAACACGCACGATGGCAGCCTCCGGCAAACCAGACTCAGCAATCTTGCGGCCAGCCTCAAGAACCGAATCAACATCGACAGATGCCTCTTCGGTAGGCTCTTCTGCCTTGGCCTCCTGAATAGTAGCCATAGCAGCTTCGAGCTTAGAACAGAGAGCTTCAATAAGAGAAGCCTTCAGCTCGTCGAACTTGGACTCGATCTCCTTGTCCATGCCCGCCTCCTTAACGTAATTGTCGTTTCGATTAGATTCTAGCAGATCGACAATAGCACCACCTGCACCCGGAGTAGTCACAAAGTCAACCGAACGCACACCAGCAATAGGCGGAACAATCCCATTCTCGCTAATAGGGTCAGCACACCAGGCATTAATGGAAACACCAATATGCTCCCACTTATCCTTGATTAGCTCATTCACACCCGAAAAGACTTTGCACACCGTATAGAGTGCGCCATCTTCTCCGACAGTAGCATCCTCCAAGAAGACACCAGCATAGTCACGAATAGAACGCTCCGGGCGCTCCCACTCCTCAGATTCTGTCGGATGGTCAATGAACATCTCAGTGCCAGCCTTGAACAAAGGAGCAGACTCAGCCAAGTTCTCAGCAGTGTAAATACCACTCGAACCCTGACCCGGCGTGATAATGCGAATCCGATACTTCCCATCACCCAGAGAACTAGCCTCCGGTGAGAAAGACTCATGCAGCTTATGCATCGGTCCCCCTATTCCTATTGTCGTTTGTTCCGTCCGACAGGGGTCCGACACCTGTCGCACGCCCGTCCTTGGTCTCGTCGTCACTCTTTGTTGATGTCGAGTCCTCATCTTCAGAAGGCAACTCAGGCAAATCCTCCAACGGCAAGGACCCAGCAATCTTCAACAACTGCAATACACCGGAGCGCATTTCAACCTGGTGCAACGCGCCATTCTGGTACGCAAGCGTCAGAGACTGAATACGGCGATGCGTCTGGTCATTATTGATCGAACCGTACTCGACATTGATCTTAATGCCGAGAGCCTGCGCAACCTCATTAAGCATGTCGATATGAAGCTGACGACGAAGCTCCAATGCCTTGAAGGTAGGGTCTTCCAGAGCAGTCTCAGCGCCCTGTCGTCCACCAGCAGAGCCATCTGTCAGCAACACCGACAAGGGGATATCGAGAGCGGCCGACACCATAGCCGCAAGAGGCGTGCCAGCAGAGAAATCGACACCAGCACCAGCCTTCGTAATCGCCTGAATGTCCTGACCAGCCCCAATCGAGGCAGTGCCGCCGACACCCATGCCAGCCATACGAGCCGTCACGGCCTGCTGCTGCTTGGCATTCACGGACTTCGCTTTGAAAGCCAGACGCGACAAGGACTTCTGCATCATGCGTGCAATTTCCAGATGCTCCTTATAAGCCTGAGCATAATTCAACGCACCCATCAGATCAGGCTTGCCATAATGTTCAGCACTCAACCGGTTCACTGTCGCATACACAGCAGTCAGGCGGCGATTCACCTTGTAGTTCGCGGCATTAATCGTCACGCCCGTGTGATCCCACAGCATGTACCACTGAGGGTCCCCCGTAGTCGCAGGATTAATAAGCAGTGCAACGACATCCCCGGTCACATCATCCGTGGCAACACCACCAAGACGCATCAAAGGGATAGGCATGACCGTCTTCGTCGTCTTATTGACAAGGTAGATAACACAGCCATCCGTGTTGAACGCCTGCTCATCACGGACACGGGCCTGCACACTGAAGCACGCCTTAGCGTTCTCGTCGATCACCTTACGTGCAGGCCTTGTCGCGCCCTTATACACAACCGGGTCGGACCACATGTAGGCGTTGCGGACGACAAGACCGCGCTTCACAATCGGATTCAGCGTGGCCAAGCGACGTGCGCGTGCGGAATGACCCCGGATAACATCAAGAGTAATAAGCGAGTCAGCACCCTCGACAGCGGACAACGACACCCAGCCGATGTCCTCCTGTCGAAGGCGGGCAAGGGACTCAGAATAAGCCCCCAAAGCCTCGATAAGTTTCTGCTCGTACTTCATAAACTAAGCCTATCACGCAATAAAGTAAGCCAATTCATCCTCAAACATGAAGTCGGTAAGATCATCGGCATCCAACAAATCATCTGGTGAAAAGTATTGTCCCTCGGAGTCGCCTGCCATAATTGCGCCAATGTTTTGGTATGCATAAATAACAGCATCAAGAACGTCAGGGGACTTAATGCCACGCTTACGCATATTCTCTTTCGACTCAATGAGCAGCGCGGACCCACGGTACTCATATTTGATCGATGCAATCTCGTTATGCAGCTCGTCGTCGTCAGGAAGATACACCCTTCCATCAGCGACAGCCTTGGCAAACTGGTCGTACATGGCTGCACGGTAGTTGTACCACTTCGTGCTATCACCTGACTTCGCGTTACCGTGAATGCCGACGACGGAAATGGTTGGCGGAACGAAGTTGTAGATGCTGTCGAGCACTGATGCACCGACACCAATAGCGTCAATACGAATCTCGACAGCCCCCATCTCCACGGCCAGTTCGCCGACCTTGCGTGCAAGCTCAGGACCGTTCAAGCCCTGATACCGGCCATGAATCCTGATGTAGCCGCCCTGGTTCGACACGATCACGGAACTGTCGGAACCGTAACGGGCAACGTCAACGCCAATCGTGATCGGCATGCCCTCATCCGGCTCCGAGGTGTCGTACGCCTCCATAGACTGCATGACGCGGCCCATGTTGAACAGGCCGTCGTCAGACACGTCAGGGAACTCGCCAAGGACACGTGCGACAAAGCGGGGGTCATCCTCGCCCCATTCCTTCTTACGCGCCTCAACCCAGTCAACCTGCACAAGACGAGTCGCGACTTCGACGGGTACGACTTCGCCCGTGAAGTTAGGCGTGTCATATGCTCCGAACTGGATGATGTTCCACGAGCGTTCCTCTGGCTTCAGGCGCATCTCGCGCTTGTAGACCTCGGCCATGTAGCACGAAGGGTCATTCGGGTTAGCAATGGCCAGGATGCGTGCAAACTTGTTCGTCGTGATGGCGTCGGCTGCGGTGAAGATTTCCTTGGAGATGCCTCCGGCCTCGTCCATGATCACGAGGACGTACTGGTCGTGGACACCCTGGAAGCCGGACTCGTCCTTATCATCCGGCTTCATACCGAAAGCAATAGGGTCCTGACGGTCATCCATCTTCCACGTCGCATCGGCGTTCACCTTGCCACGAATACCAGCAACAGCCTTGACACGGGGTATCTCTTTCCACAGGACGTTACGGACCTGTTTCCAGTTTGTCGCCGTGGTGACAACTGTCGTGTCATCGACAGGGTGGGTGTCCACCCACCAGTTCACAAGGGTAGCTGACAGGCGGCTGTTGTGGGTTGGCACCATGTGCTCGCCCACGAGATACATGTGCGAGGGCGAATCGACCTCAATACACTGAGTCGGCTCAGTCGGCACCAGCACGACATCGACAATGGTACGCACGGTCTTGCGCGAAGCCTGAGCGTCCTGTTCTGGGCGCTCAAGACTCTTCACAGAACCGGGTGTGAACGGGTCAAACGTAGGGTTGAACACCATACGCCAGCGGGGTCCTGCATCTTCACCATTCAGGTACGTCCGTTCCTTCGACATGGAGCAGCGCACACCGAGGGAACGAATCAGCTCGACAACACCAAATGCTAGCTGCTTGTTCATGAAGTCAATGCCGACACACGTGCTTGTCTTTGTCCCGGCGTTGAAGCCATCAGTGTCCATGAGGCCACGCAGAAGGTCAATCCGCTGCTTGATAGATGCACGCAAGTACACCTGTGGAATGTGCTTGTTGTTCAGAACACCAAGCTCACGCAGTTTAGCCTTGTAACCCTGATGAGTAAAAGCAAGACATTCAGCCGTATCCGAGTGATAAGAATACTGACGAAGCTCAATGCCCTTATCAGCGAAGATTTGCTTGATATGCTGCTTTCGCTCACCAATAGTGATGCAAGGGTCGCATGAATGACCATCACCAAGCCACACACCAAGCACATAGGGGTCAATTAGCAGATCAGCCTCTTGTCCGACAATTGGTGCATTAATCGGGACATAGTGATTAGCCTGATTCTGCTTGCCGTGTCGCAGAGACGACATGATCTCGCGTGTTTCGCGGGTACGACCATAAGACCAGCCGTTACGCCAGTCACCATCAATGCGCCTACGAGCGCGCCCAGCCTCCTTGAAGTTAAGCGTCACCCATTCATGATTAGGCGAACAAATAATCTCTGCGCCATCATTGAAGATAACCTTTACAAGATCATGGTAGAAGATTCTTGACTTGCCAGTAACCTTAGTCGGCCTGCCTAGCTCATCAAGAACGTACTCTCCTACCTTCACGTCTCCAACAGTTGTCCAGCCTGTGGGTGTGGGCAGTTTTTGACCGAGTGTTAAGTCTTTTCCCGCCCCATTGCCCGTAACCACAAGGGTTTTCTGATGTTCAACAACAGACTGTGAAACCTCGCGCTGCTTAGACCACATGAACAAACCATGGTCCTCAGCCCACTTCGCAGGGTTATTGCGCCACACTTCAAGACGCTGAGCGTCAGAAAACTTCTTAGCGACAGCACCAAAAGGTAGCATCAGTCACCCTCCATCTCGACAGTAGCTTCAAGCAACGCCGCAGGCTTATTCACAGCCTGAGAGAACCAGTCAGCCTTATTCGTCTCCAGGGCGCGCTTCGCTTCAGCGGACAAATGAGGGTACACAAGCGCCGTGTACTCTTCAAGCACCTGGTTGGTGAACGACAGCATGACTGCTACCTGCTTCTCCTCGATCACCCGAATCTCATGCGTCACGGTCTGCCGCTTCAGGTTGGCAACCTCAGAGATTTCACGCAAGACCGCAAGAAGACCCTGAATGTTCGCACCCCAATTGCCCTTATCATCAGCAAGACCGAACATCTCAATCTGCGAGTAGGCCATGTCGACAAGCGCATCAAGGCGGTCAAGCTGCTTGATGCGCATGTTGCGAGGTGAGAGTTCCTGTCGGCTGTCGTAATACGCCTGCTCGATAATGAACAGCTCATCCGACGTAAAGCCTGTCGCTTCAATGATCTTGTTACGATCAGCGCCACGCTTCAGCAACGACAAGGCAGCATCTCGCCGCCCTTTCACTCCTGGGTCATCACTCGTCAAAAGCGTCCGAGATTCGCTCATTGAACTCACGAATAACCCCCTCGATAGTCTTCTGGAACTTATGATCCAAGTATGCATACATGCCAGTCATGCCAACAATCAAGCCGACAAACACACCAATAAGAAATGACATTAATCCTCCTTCGGAACAGAAGGCAGGTCCTCTACCTTCACACCAGCTTTCACAGCCGCGACACGCACAGCATATGCATGTTCCCTCCACACCAATACTTGCCTGCGAAGATGAGATTCGAGATTATCCCGAGCCTCTTTAGTCTCTTGAGCCTTCTTATAGCGTTCGACACAGAGATCAATGATAGTCTTAATGATCAGCGTTGCAACAGAGCACACTACTCCAATGCTTGCAGTATTCAATGGTGCTCCTAGTTGTTGATGGCCGCCAAGTACTCCTTGCGGGTCCTCATGTATTTCTCTTCAGCCTTTTCCAGTTCTGTCTTCGGCAAGACACCAGGACGATACGAGTAAGGCCATACCCGCAAAGCCCTGCCCAGGAAAAACAAGCCGATAATTACCGATAAGATAATAACATGCAAAGGCCACCTGACATGTGCCGTTGGAAGCAGCAACTCGTCAATCGAAATCAGCAACATGCCAACAACTGCTAACAGCGCCGCAGGGCCTTCTAGCCACCAACTACCCCTCCACGCGGAAGGAGCACCAAGGACCCCCGACACCAACATGACAGCCCCAGCCGTAATAACCACCCAAGGCAGACTCCCTACGCGCAAAAGGAACATAACGCCGGTAACAGAGATAAGGCAATAAATCCCCACCATGACACCCGTTACCGAACGGGGTTCTTCCATCGAGCTCAAAATATTCTTCATAGCAATAGTATAAATGACCACCACGCTGAGTAATGCGTGGTGGTCATTTAAGATCACGGATGAACAACACTCGGTACTGACGCCATCAAGCCTGTAGCACCCCTAGCGAGGGCTGTATCAGCCTGCTGCTTCGTCGTAATGATATGTGCAATCAGCGGCTTGCCCGTCGCCTTGAGAGTGTCCCACACATCCTGATCAGCGCTCCATTCCATGCCCAGCACATCAAAGGATGACAGGTCCGCACCAGCAACCTCATTCGGGTACATCATGCACATGCTCTTATACCCCTTCGCCTTCCCGCGCCCAGCGACACCACCATTCACGAACTGCTTGATCAGCACCCGATCCTTTGCATTCGGGATGGTATCGAGATAATCGAACAACTCCTTCTCAGAGTCCATATCCCCCTGCGAACCAGTCGGCTTACTAGACGT
>ERZ773197.227-NODE-227-length-47642-cov-8.804421_pt1 | contig 47642 bp, 38 predicted proteins | sample MGYA00580999_ERZ773197 | MGnify/ENA primary metagenome ERZ773197 (study PRJEB29015, sample SAMEA2738166) | human oral metagenome | biome: human oral; feature: human-associated habitat; material: saliva | place: China | collected 2185 ...
AGTTGCTTTTGGTGTTCAACTAAAGTTTAACTGAACGGATTCCAAAATGGAACTTGTTGCGTCAATTTATTTTACAACTTCCCAAAATCCATTTTGTTGAACTTCATACGCCACGATTTTTCATGTAAGAAACGAGGAGATTTGTACAAATATCAGTTTCCATCTAGAGCAGGATATTCCAGATGCGCGATATTATTCATATAGTCGACCGTGAAATGATGCCCGTCATGCGTGAGAAGGCTGACAGCTGTATTGCCCTGCTTGATGCGCCAAACATAACGCAGCGGTATATGGAGTGCATAAGCTAGAATCGTGCGCAAAAAAGCCCCATGAGCCACGAGTACAACACACTCCCCCTCATGAGTAGCAGTTATCCTTTCTACTTCCTTCGAAGCTCTTCTCTCCACATCTTCAAAGGTTTCTCCTCCAGGCGGCCTGAGTTCATCCGGCGCAAGGAAAATCTGTTTTCCAGCTTCCGGCCATTTGGCGCTGATTTGATCGAAAGTAAGGCCTTCCCATTCGCCAAAATTCATTTCCCGCAGTCTTTCTGTTTCCTTCAGCTCGCAATCAAATCGTTCGGCAATGAAACCTGCTGTCGCCGCTGCACGCTGCAAGTCACTCGAGTAAACGACGTCAATCTTCTCTGCTGGAAAATGCTTGGCAAGACATTCCGCCTGCTTTACGCCTGCTTGAGCAAGCGCAACATCAGAGTGCCCTTGAAAACGTCCGCCGATATTCCACTCCGTCAATCCATGGCGCACGAGATAAATCTTCGTCATAGTCATACTGCGTCACACTCCCTCCAAATTTCCTGCATTGCCTCAAGCAACCGTTCATTTTCCACGCGCGAACGAACGGCCGCACGCAAATACGCTCCATCTAAACCCGAATAATTGCTGCAGTCGCGCAGCAGGATCCCTCTTTCACGCAACGATATAAGAAATCTTCGCAAAAAATCAGTCCCTTGCTGTAATCGAAAAAAAATAAAATTCACGGACGGCACAAAAACTTCGATGCCTGGAAACTTGGCAAGCTCAGAGGCAAGGAACTTCTTTTCACTTCGAACAAAAGAACGCGCCGCTTCTTGATATTCTTTGTCAGAAAGAGCGGCAATACCTGCCATTTGAGCGAGGAAATTCACATTCCAGACATCTTTGCCATCCTCCAAACGACGGCAAAGCTTCGGCTCAGCGATTCCAAACCCTAATCGCAACCCAGGCAAGGCAAAGAACTTCGTCATGGACTGCACAACAAAGAGATACGGGTATCTTTTCGTGAGATGACGCATCGTATATACCTCGCGATCTTCGCGAAAGTCCAAGAAAGACTCATCCACGACGACCCACACACCACGTCCCTGCAGCTGGTCAAGGAAGGCACACAATTCTTTTTGTGCCAACAGGCGGCCCGTCGGATTATTCGGTGTGCAAAGCACGATGGCGTCTATCTGTGCGATTTGTCGCACTGCTTCTTTCGAATCGAAAGCAAAGCCTTGCTTTTTCAATAAAGGCAAATAACGGATCTCCGCTCCTGCAGCACGCGCCGCTTTTTCATACTCACTGAAAGACGGCACCGGCAAAAGAACCCGCCGAGGGCGCACCGTATAAAAAAAGCAATAAAAAAGTTCCGCCGCGCCATTGCCGAGCACGATGGCTTCCTGTGGAACGCGATAAAAAGACGCAAGCGCCTCCTTCAATCCTCGCGCCTCGGGATCTGGGTAGTGGACAATATCATCGACACGGGAAAGAATTGCCTCACGCACAAGAGGCGAAAGGCCCAGGGGATTGATATTCGCACTAAAATCCAGCCACGGTTCTCCCGTCGGACAATCTTCATAAACATTGCCTCCGTGGTCATACTTTTGCAGAATCTCCGCTCCCCTTTCAAAAAAAATGCTGCCCTTACGCAAGCCCCTATCATCAGCATTCATGAAGCACGCTTCGCAAATCACGATACACGCCTCACATAGAAAGAAGCTTCCCCAAGAGCCGTGCCCTTGTTTCACGCAGCCACAACCCCACTGCCGCGCCATGAAGCCCAAGCGGCGCCTCGCTGCCGTGCACTTGACGCAACTTTCGCGACAGCTCTTCTCCTCGCGCCAAATAGGGCGGCAAAGAACCGTGATCGGCACAGATGATGCAGAGAAACTCTGGAAAAGAAAGTCCCGATTTTTCAACTGCAAGCAAAAGATCGACAATCTTTCCCGTCTTTTTCAAGAACGGCGCGCGCATGTGCTCCTTGATGACGAAACGAGCTGCCAAGAGCCATGATTTTGGCAGTGTCATGCGTTCATTCCATGCTTCAAGCACATCGAGGCCGCGCCTCTCGTGACCGTAATGATGCGGCAGTATCGCTTCGGACGTTTTCCCCTTGCCGATATCGTGCACGAGCGCGGCAAAACGCGCTTCAAGCGATGGCGTCTTTCGTGCCACAGCATCGACAATCTGCATCGTATGACAGAAGGCATCCCCTTCAGGATGATGCTCCAGCGGCTGCGTCTTCCCCTGCAAAGCAAAGACTTCGGGAAATACCGACCGAAGGAGTTCCGCCCGTGCGAGCGCTTCAAAAAAGAGCGATGGCTGCGGCGCAGCAAGTGCGCGCGAAAGCTCGTGCATGATGCGGTCTTTCGACTCTTCTGCAAGTTCAACCGCGCAATCTGCCATCAGCTCCCGCGTCCTATCGTCAATGGCAAAACCCAATTCCGCCGCCTGCCGCGCCGCACGCAGCGCCCGGACAGGATCTTCCGAAAAATGATGCGAAGTTGCGCAAATCAAACGATGTGCAATGTCATCTCGACCGCCATAAGGATCGATGAGCTGCATGTCCGGCAAACGATACGCCATGCTGTTGATGCGCGTATCGCGGCGGAACAGATCCTCTTCAATCGTGACTTCCGCTCCGAAGTCGACAGCAAAGCCATGATACCCACAGCCGGTTTTCTTCTCGCGCCGCGCGAAAGCGACTTCTGAGCGTATGCCATCAATCTCCACGAGATAGACAGGAAAGGCATGTCCGATAAGGGATGCCGTGGGAAAAAGCTGTACGAAAGCTTCCCTTTCCATCCCCGTGATGACGAAATCCTTGTCCTGCGGTTTAACACCTCTTAGATGATCTCGCACCCATCCACCCACAAGGTAGACCGTACCGCCAGCCTGCTCCACGCGATTGATGAAATCCTCCTGCTCCATGCCTCACCCCTCATCCCACTTATTCTTTTCCGAGGTCAACGTTGTTTCAGCACCCTTGCACCATGCGCGTCGAGAGAGAGCTGCAGCGCCCGCGCCTCGACTTCATGTTTGGCAAAGGCTTCGACCATCGCCTGTCCCACGGCCTCCTCATTCTCCAACGTATAAGCAATGAGGCACGGTCCCGCGCCGCTGAGACTCGCGCCGAGGGCGCCTGATCTGCGCGCGGCACGAAAGACATCCTTCATGCCGGGGATGAGCTTCTCCCTGTACGGTTGATGCAGCGCGTCAGCGAAAGCGTTGCGCAAAAAGCGCGGCTGTCCTTTCGTCAACGCAGCGACGAGAAGCGCTGCGCGACTCACATTGTACACGGCGTCCTTCATGTTCACCTGCTCGGGCAGGACGCTTCGGGCAAGCCTCGTTGAAAGAGGAAACTCCGGCACGGCGACGACAAGCTTCAACGGCATGCGCGGCATCAAAGAAAAGCACTCAACCCTGCCGCGCGTGACAACGCTGATCGTGAAGCCACCGAAAATAGCAGGCGCCACGTTGTCAGGATGGCCTTCGATACTCGTCGCCATCTGCAGGAGCTCACGTCGCGAGAAACGATTGCCGATCAAGGCATTCGCCGCCTTGAGCCCTGCGACAATCGCCGCCGCACTGCTGCCAAGTCCGCGCGACAAGGGGATGTGGTTCTTCATGCGGATGCAAAAGCCTTTTACCTCGTCTTCAAGATTCGCACGTTTCAAAATCGTGCGAATGGCGCGTAGGACGATGTTCCTCTCGTCGCACGGAATGTTGTCCGCACCTTCGCCCTCAACCTCGACAGCGATCCCCTCTTCCCCTTTCAACGTGAGCTCCAGATCGTTATAAATCGTGCAGGCGACACCTATGGCATCGAAACCTGGCCCGCAATTTGCGCTTGTGCCCGGTACGCGCACACGAATCATTCGGTTCAGCATGATGCGACATCCCCCTGCGGATTTTCCACGCGGATGATGCTGCGAATCTCACTGACGACAGAAAGATTCTTGAGGTCTTCCGCCGCTTCCTGCATCTTCTTGTGTTTGACGATATGCGTGACTGCAACAATTTCCGCACGCTCTTTATAGCGCCTCGTCTGAATGACGGATTTCAAGCTGACCTTGTGGTTGCCAAACGCCGTCGCGATGGCCGCGAGAACCCCCGGCTCATCATCGACGAGGAGCCGCACGTAGTAGGAAGCTTCCGTCTCCTCCACGGGGCAGAGCGACTTGTGCGCATAACACGTGCAATGAAGCCGTCCGAAGGTGTCAAGCTGCATATCGCGCGCGATGTCTATGGCATCCGCGACAACGGCGGAAGCCGTCGGCAGCGACCCGGCCCCGCGTCCATAAAACATCGCTTCGCCAATGGCATTTCCGCGCACAAAGATCGCATTGTAGACATCATTGACAGAAGCGAGCGGATGTGCCTTCGGCAGAAATACGGGATGCACGCGCACGTCGACGCCCGCTTCGCTGGAATCGCGCCCAATCGCAAGAAGCTTCACGACATAGCCGAGCGCCTTGGCATAATCAATGTCCTCCGGCGTAACCTTCGTGATGCCCTCGACTGAGACATCCTCGAATCGAACGCGAGTGTTAAAGGCTATAGAAGCAAGAATCGCAATCTTGCGGGCAGCATCAAGGCCCTCGACATCCGCTGCCGGATTCGATTCAGCATAGCCCTTGTCCTGGGCTTCCTTGAGAACGCTGTCGTAGTCTGAACCATTTTCCGCCATCTGCGTTAGCATGTAGTTCGTCGTACCGTTGATGATGCCCATGATTTCCGTGACACGATTCGCCGTCAGGCACTGCTTCAGCGGCATGACGATGGGAATGCCTCCGCCGACGCTCGCTTCAAAGTGGAAGTCCACGCCATGCTTTTCCATCGCCTCAAACATATCCCTGCCGAACTGCGCCACGACATCCTTGTTCGCCGTCACGACGTTCTTCCCTTTTTCCATGGCATGCAGCATATACTCGCGAGCTGGATGAATGCCGCCTAAAAGCTCGATGACGATGTCGATCTCCTCATCATTCAAGATTTCGTTCACATCTTCCGTCAGGTGCAGTCCTTCCATATATGAACGCTTCTTCTTTGCATCGCGCACGAGCACAGACTTCAGCGTGAGCTTCACACCCGCCTTCGCTGTAATCTCGCGCTCATTCTCACGAAGCACGCGCACGACGCCCGTACCAACGGTTCCGAAGCCCAGCATGCCAATCTTGATTTCTTTCATCTTTTCCCCTTTCATCACGCCTGCCCAAGAACTTCGAGGCGCTTTACGCCATCCACCAAGCGCAGTTTGTCCAGAAGCGCCTCGAGATCCACCGAGAGGTTCGCTGTCTCGATAGAAACTGTCGCATTCGCCACCCCCTGCAAAGGAATGCCCTGATTGATCGTCAGCACGCTGCCGGAGTCCGCCGAAATGGTGTTGAGAACGCTCGAAAGAACGCCCTTCTTATGCTCCAAGAGAAGGGTGAGCGAGATGATCTTGTTCCGACTCGCCTCATAGAAGGGAAATACATAATCCTTGTACTTGTAATAAGCGCTGCGGCTCAGTCCCATGCTATCGACCGCTTCGTTGATCGTGCGCACATCACCGCGCTTGAGCATCTCCTTCACCCGTATGGTCTTCTTGATCGCCTCGGGCAAGATCTGCTCCTGCACGAGAAAGAATCCGCTCTGCGATTTTTGTTCGTTGTTCTCCTTGCGTTCCCTTGGCATAAAAATTCCTCCTGCACCATAATTCCATGCTTGGAATTATACCATTGTCCAACACTATTGTACAGTCCCCATAGACATATTACCATGAAAGTCCAAGAGGTCAATCCCAAAAGGTGAAAATAACGGCTCTTTCTTAGAAATTACACGCACAAACGTCCACAGAGTGGATATTTGTGCGTGCAGTCTACGAAAAAGCTCTTATGCAGTTCTCTTCAACGCTTCCCAGCTTTGATCTTGCTCTCCGTGCCATTCATGAGTCTCGTGATATTCGCATGGTGACGCACGATGACGAGCACGGCAGCGAAGACCCCGAAGAGCGTGTATTCCATCGGGTAGGAAAAAAAGAGCGCGAGCACGGGCACAAGCGCCGCACCAACGATGGAGCCAAGTGAAACGTAGCGAGTCACGAACACGATGCCGAGCCAGATGAGAAAAACGATACCTGTGAGCGCCGGCATGAGCATCGCTATGACGCCGAGCCCCGTAGCAACGCCCTTGCCACCCTTGAAGCCCAAAAAAATCGACGCCGAGTGTCCAAGGATGGCGGCGATACCGCACAGAACCATAGCGAGCGGCGTATCGACGAGCAACATGGCAATATATACCCCCAGGAATCCCTTGAGAAAATCAAGCAAGAAGACGAGCGCACCCGGCCCCTTGCCCAACGTGCGGTAGACATTCGTCGCACCAATATTGCGGCTGCCATATTCGCGAATGTCGATCCGCCAGATAGCACGGCAAAGGATCAGGCCATTCGGTATCGACCCTAGAAGATAGGCGATGATGCAGGAAAGCAGCGTCATAATTCTTCCTCCTCCTTGCCACGCACGATGAGACGCAGCGGCGTTCCTTCAAAACCGAAGCTTTCGCGTAACTTGTTCTCAATGTAACGCAAGTACGAGAAGTGCATCAGTTCCGGCTCATTGACAAAGACGATGAACTTCGGCGGACGAATGTCCGCCTGTGTGATGTAACGGATCTTGAGTTGTTTTCCCTTATGCGCGGGAGGTGGATTCACGGCGATCATATCGCGCACGAGGTCGTTCAGGATGCTCGTCTTGACACGCATCGACGCTTGATCCGCCACATACTTGACGAGGTCAGTGACACGTGCGACACGTTGGTGCGTAAGTGCCGAAGTATAGAGCACAGGTGCATATTGCAGAAAGCCGAGCTCTATACGCAGCTCATCCGTGAAGCGCAGCGTTGACTTTTCATCCTTGTTTTCATAGATATCCCATTTGTTCACGATGAGGACGACCGCCTTGCCCGATTCGTGGGCGTAGCCTGCGATCTTCTTGTCTTGCTCCGTGATTCCTGCCGTGGCATCGAGCACGACGAGCACGACATCGGCGCGGTCGACGGCGCGAAGCGCGCGCATGACGCTGTAGCGCTCGATGGGCGCATCGATCTTCCCCTTGCGGCGCATGCCAGCGGTATCGATGAGTATGAACTTCGTGTCCTCCGTCGTGAAATGCGTGTCGATGGCATCGCGCGTCGTGCCCGCGACATCGCTGACAATGACGCGCTCCTCGCCCAGAAGCGCATTGACGAGCGAGGACTTGCCCACGTTCGGACGCCCGATGACAGCGATGCTGATCTCGTCCGACTCCTTTTCCTCCTGCGCTCCCTCTGGAAAGAGGGCAACGAGTGCATCGAGAAGATCGCCGAGATTCATCGCGTTCGTCGCAGAGATCGGCACGGGATCCCCCAGACCGAGATTGTAGAACTCATAGACATCCGCCTCTTGCTTCTGGGAGTCGATCTTGTTCACTGCTAGAAGCACAGGCTTTTTCGTCGTGCGCAGCATCTTGCCGACTTCCTCGTCGGCAAGTGTCAGACCCGCGCGTCCATCGACGAGGAAGAGGATGACATCCGCTTCCTCCATGGCGATCTGTGCCTGCTGCCGCATGGAGCGCAGGATGATGTCGCTCGTGTCGAGCTCAATGCCGCCTGTATCGATCATCGTGAATTCCCGATTGAGCCATTCGGCATCCAGATAGATGCGATCGCGTGTGACGCCCGGCAAATCGTCGACAATGGACACGCGCTTTCGCCCCAATTTATTGAAAAGCGTAGACTTGCCCACGTTGGGACGTCCCACGATCGCCACGATCGGCTTGCTCATTCCATCCTCTCCTTTTCCTCTTTCCTCGGCTTCGTGTACGCCGCGTTGCTCTGCCACATATATGATGCCTCCTCGTCTGACGTACCATGGTAATGCTCCCAATCGAGCAAGGCGCGCACGAGATCGCCTCCCCCCTGTGCCGTCTCGACACGCAGATGCGGCACAGCACGGCGAAATGCTTCCAAGGTCATATCGTCGAGCAGGATGTTCTCGCCCGTGCGCAGAGCGCATTCAGGCATGATCACTCCTTGCGGCGCATCGGAAACCTCCTTGAGCGCCCGAAGCATGTCCGTACCCGTCAGAAGCCCTGAGACGTTGACCATCCTGCCGAAATAGTCGTTCTCCACGCCGAGACAATCGACGCGGAGTCCCGGAACGGAAATGCCTGCCACAAGCTCTTCAAAGAGCGGCGCAACCGACGTGCCTGAAAGAATCGCAAGATGCAGCGACTTCTCATACCCCTTGGGCGCAGATAGGTTCTGCAAAGTCTCCTTCCACTCCTCGATGAACGTGCGCGCAAGTCCGATACCGTTGTCAAGCTGCGGGAAGCCATCGTACTCCTCCGCCGGCGGCACGGGAAGCCCCGCAAGAAAGTAAAATTCATCACCCAAGTAAACAAAATTCCTGCCCATCCCCTCCCGTGCACGCCGCTGCCAAGTTTCGACCTGGCGAATGACGGCGATCGCGCCTTCGCGATCGAACATCTTCAGCGGATAGCAGCCTTCGCGAAACCGCGTGAGTCCGACAGGCACGATGGCGAGCGAAAGCGCATGTGGCCATCTTGCCAGAAGCTCTTCCACCGTGCGGTCGAGCTCCTTGCCGTCGTTGAGTCCCGGACAGAGCACGACCTGCGCGTGATACTCGACCTCTGCCGCTTCCAAGCGATCGAGGTGAGCCGCAATCTCTGCAGCCCTCCTCGTATTGAGCATGGCAGCGCGCAAATCGGGATTCATCGCATGGACGGAAACGAACAGCGGCGAGAGGTGGTATCGTTCGATGCGCAGAAAATCCTTTTCGCGCATATTCGTCAACGTAACAAAGTTGCCGTAAAGGAACGACATGCGATAATCGTCATCCTTGACGGACAGGCTTTTCCTCATGCCCGGCGGAACCTGGTCGACGAAGCAGAAGCAGCAACGATTGCCGCACGAGCGTATGCCGTCAAAGACGGCGGAAGCGAACTCCACGCCAAGTTCCTCATCATAGTCTTTGTCAAAAGCAAGCAGTTCCTGCTCGCCATCCGCATGTTCGACAAGAAGCTCAATCTCCTCCTCGGCGAAGGCAAAGCTCAAGTCAATGATGTCGCGCAACTCTTGTCCATTGACGGCGAGGATCTTGTCACCGACGGCAAGTTCCAACTCCTCCGCCAAACTTCCTGGCATCACGCATATGATTTCCCCTGACAACATGCTCTTCCTCTGGTTTTTCTCAGGGCGCTGCCCCGTTCTGATGAATAAGGGAGTGATGAATACTCATCACTCCCCGGTTTTCCTATTCTGCTTTGACGTTCAGCCCTCGTCGCCCTCTTCTTCGTGGGTGACAGGCTCATCCTTATAGTAGGAAACGTCCGAAACCTCAGCGTCTCTCTGCGCCCTCGTGATGGAGAGCGAGATGCGCTTGCGCTTCATATCGATGTGCAGGATCTTGACCTTCACAATGTCACCAAGCTGCACGGCCTCATCGGCGCGCGCAATGCGACGATCGGCAAGTTCGCCCATCGGAATCAGACCGTCAAAGCCTGGCTCGATTTCCATGAAAGCGCCGAAATCTGTAAGCTTGATAATCTTGCCCTTGATGTGCGTGCCCTCTGCATAGCGCTCCGCCTTGTCGAGCCAAGGATCGCGCATCGTGTCCTTAACGGAGAGCGAGATGCGCTTCGTCTCGGGATCGAAGTTTTTCACATAGACATCGACCTCATCGCCGACAGAAAGAACATCCGACGGCTGCTTCACGCGATGCCATGCGAGATCCGAGATATGCGCCAAACCGTCGACGCCGCCGATGTCGATGAATGCGCCATACTCGACGAGACGCTTGACCGTGCCGCGAATGATCTGCCCTACTTCAAGCGTCGAGAAGACTTCTTCCTGCTTCTTCTCGCGCTCCTCCTCCAAGAGGCTGCGACGCGAAAGAACGAGACGCTGCTTGCGAATGTCGATCTCGATCGGCAGAGCTTCCACCGTCTGGCCGACGTAGATGGAAAGATCCTTGACGAAATGAAGCTCCATCTGCGACGCAGGAATAAAGCCGCGCAGACCGCTGACAGACGCAACGAGACCGCCCTTGACGACCTGCGTAATCTGCGCCTGAACCGTCTGTCCGTCCTCTTTCAGTGCCTCGATCTCCTTCCATGCAACCATGCGGTCAGCACGAACTTTGGAAACCGTCGCACCATTCTCGCCGCCGAGGCTCACGACGAAGACCTCGATCTCGTCGTCGACTTTCACAACGTCCTTCGCGGAATCCGGCTCTGGCGAGGCAAGCTCCCTCTTCGAGATGGGGATGTCCGCCTTGAGGCCAGCGATGTTGACGTAAGCCTGACCATCGTCGACAGCGACGACCGTAGCCTTTACGACATCATGTTCCCTTACCTCCTGCATGGACTCCTCTTCAGCCTCAAGCAAACTCTTCATGTCCTGTTCTTGCACTTTTGATATACCTCCTTGATAATCCAGTCCGGAGTTGAAGCCCCAGCTGTAATACCAATTTTTTTGATTTTATCAAACCATTCGTCCTGCAGCTCCGCCGCAGTCTCAATATGATAGGTTTGGCATTCCGCCGCGCACAATTGCGCCAGTCGCGTTGTGTTCGCGCTGTTTTTACCGCCGATGACGAGCATCATGTCCACTTGCTGCGCAAGCTTGATCGCCGCCTGTTGGCGCTGATCCGTCGCCGTGCAGATCGTTCGGACAATGCGCACATCGTTCGACTTGTCCAGTAGGTGGAGCACGATCTCCTTGAATTTCGCACCGGAAAACGTCGTTTGAGCAACGATTCCCATGCGCGTGCATGGCGCAACAGCTTTGGTCCCTTCGATGGAATCCACGATGACAGCGTCACCACCCGCCCATTCGAAGATGCTCTTGACCTCTGGATGAAGCTTCTCTCCTACGATAACGACAGAATAGCCCTCTTGAAAAAGTTCGTGCGCCGTGGACTGTGCCTTCTTCACATGAGGACATGTCGCATCGACGAGGGAAAGCCCGCGCTCTTTTGCTTCATCATAGACGAGGGGGCCAACCCCATGCGAACGTATGATGACCGTCCCCTTCTCCATATAGGGAAGAGCATCGACCATGCCGACGCCCTCCGCCGCAAGACGCGAAACCATCTGCGGATTGTGGATGATGGGACCGAGCGTGCAGGAAGTTCCGTCGGGCGCAGCCTGCTCACGCGCAAGTTTGATTGCACGTTTCACGCCGTAGCAGAAACCGAGGGATTCTGCCAGAAATACTTCCATATATCTACCACCAAATATCCAATGTATCACAGAAATGGACTTTCTTCTATTTCCGCAATCTACACCATATTATAGCATAAAATCAACCACTTATGCTATTTTTTTTTATCATTGCGTAAATTTCATCCATTATTTTTTGAGAAAACTCCTGCAATGCTTGCTTATCCTGCTTCTCCCCCTGAAAAACCAAAGGTTTGCCGTAGATGACACGGAATTTCGGCAGAAAGGCGCCGTTGGCGAAAACACGATCGGTGCCGATAATGGCAGCTGGAACGACAGGAGCCTTCGCCATTGCCGCAAGCAGGGCGACCCCTGGCTCCGCCTTCTTCCTCTCCCCATGGCGGCTGCGCGTCCCCTGCGGGAAAACGCCGAGGCAACGACCGTTCTTAAGCTCTGCGAGCGCCGCCTTGATCGCCCCGCGATCCGCTGCGCCGCGCTTCACAGGAAAAGAATGGCAGCTTCGCAGAACATAATCCGCGACGGTATTGAAGAAAAGTTCCTGTTTCGCCATATAGCTGACGGGACGCGCAAGAAAAGTCGCCAAGAGCGGCGGATCCCAGTTGCTCATGTGATTCGCCGCCAAGATCACAGGTCCCTCTTCCGGCATGTTTTCACGCCCTTCGATTTCAGCGCGGAAGACAACGGTGAAAAGCAATGTAAAGATGATGCGCAACAGTCCGTAAATCATCTGCCGCACCTTTCTACGATGGCGCGGACGACAGCGGCGATATCCATGCCCGTCGTATCGAGCAGCTCTGCATCCGCCGCCTGCACGAGCGGCGAGATCTCACGTTCGCTGTCCGCCTTGTCGCGGCGCATGATGTCCGCTTCAAGTTCCTCAAGCGTCATGTCGTAGCCCTTTTCCCTCATTTCCTTCCAACGGCGTTTCGCACGTTCCTCCAGGGAAGCAGTGAGGAAGATCTTCACATCGGCGCTTGGCAGGACGTGTGTGGCGATATCCCTGCCGTCCATAAGCACGCCGCCCGCTTCGGCCATGTGTCTCTGCTGTTCGACCATCTTCTCGCGCACAGGACCGAGACGCGCCACTTGCGACACAACGGCGCTGACCTCGGGCGTGCGGATCTCGCCCGTGACTTCCTCGTCATCGACGAACACCTGCGTCACCTTTCCATCATAGTGCAGGCGGACCGCGATATCGGACACAGCGGCGAGGATCTGTTCATCCGTCACGGGTCTGCCCGCCTTGATCGCCTTCCACGCGACAGCACGGTACATTGCCCCCGTGTCGATGTAGGTGTAGCCAAGTTCCTTCGCTGCCAGCTGGGCAACCGTGCTCTTGCCGGCGCCCGCTGGACCATCGATTGCCACCACGAGTTTTCTTGCCATGTTCTTCCTCCTATTGCACGAGTCTGTCCATAGTCTGATAAAAGGATGGATATGAGATGTTGACACAAGCGGGTGCATCGAGCGTCACGCCTTCTCCTGCCAAGCCTGCGACCGCGAGCGACATCGCCATGCGGTGATCGTCGTATGTGCGGCAGACGGCAGGTGAAGGCGCTCTGCCGCCATGAATGATCATGCCGTCCTGCGTCGCTTCGACAGCTCCCGGAACGAGGCGGTTCAGCTCCGTCGTCACCGCCTGCAGGCGATCTGTCTCCTTGACACGCAGCTCCGCCGCACCCGAGATGACGGTATCGCCTGCGGCAAAGAGCGCCGCGACGGCGAGAATCGGTATCTCGTCGATGAGCCGCGGGATGATAGCACCGCCGAAGGATGTGCCGCGAAGCGAGGCGCTTCGCACGCGGATGTCGGCAAGCGCTTCGCCGCCGCTCTCGCGCTCGTTGGAAAGCGTGACGTCCGCGCCCATGGCGGAAAGCACGTCGAGGATGCCCGTTCGTGTCGGATTGACGCCGACGTCTTCGAGCAAGATGTCGCTCCCTTCGATGAGTGATGCTGCAACAAGCCAATAAGCGGCAGAACTTATATCTCCCGGCACGATGATCTCCTCAGGTGAAAACAGTTCATCCACAGGTTCGATCGTCACTGTCGCATCCTCCCGTCGGATTCTTGCACCAAAAGCGCCCAGCATACGCTCCGTATGATCGCGGGAAAGCGCAGGCTCTTCCACGGTAGTCTTTCCATCTGCATAAAGACCCGCGAGAAGGATTGCCGACTTCACCTGCGCGCTCGCGACGGGACTTTCGTAGTCCATCGCGCGAAGACGCCCTTCGCGCGGCAGAACGGCAAGCGGCAGGAAGCGATTCGCGTCGCGTCCTCGAATCGCCGCTCCCATGCGTACAAGCGGCTCAACAACCCGCCCCATGGGACGGCGTGAAAGCGAGGCATCACCCGCAAGCGCCGAAAAGAACGGCTGTGCCGCCAAAATTCCCAAGAGGAGGCGCAGCGTCGTGCCAGAATTTCCCGCATCGAGAATCGCCGCAGGTTCTTTCAAACCGTGCAAACCGACTCCCGTCACGCGCAGGGAGTCGTCCTCCCTGCGCTCGACGCTTGCGCCAAGCGCCCTCATGCACGCTGCTGTCGAAAGGCAGTCTGCCGCTTCCAGAAAGTTCTTTACGCGCACCGCGCCCTTCGCTATGGCAGAGAACATCACGCTGCGGTGCGAAACGGACTTGTCCCCGGGCACGCGGATCTTCCCCGTCATGCCTCTCTTCGCTGGATGAATCTCTCTTCCTTCAGCCATCATGCATCTTCCCCTCAAAATCAGACGTTCCCTCTTCTAAACCTTCCACCGGAGCAGCGCTCCAGCGTCCCGCCGCCGCCCCCATGGAGAAAGCCGCCTGCAGATTGTAGCCGCCTGTGAGACCGTCGACGTCGACGACCTCGCCGGCAAAATAAATCCCCGACACGAGCTTCGATTCCATCGTCTTGGGGTCGATCTCCTTCGTCGAGACACCGCCCGCTGTCACGATGGCTTCGGCAATAGGGCGCGTCTTCTCGACGGTGAGCACGAGATGCTTGATCGTCCCGGCAAGCCTCGTGCGCTCGACGCGCAGCAAATCATGCACAGGTTTTTCCGGCGACAGATACGCCGCATCGAGCACAGGTGCGATGAGTTTTCCCGGCAGGAGGTCACGCATGGCATTCTTCAGCACCTTGTTCCGATATTTGTCAAAATCACGCTGCACCCGTGCTGCAAAGATTTCGGGCGTCAAGGCAGGCTTCAAGTCGAGGACGATCTCCACGAACTTCCCTGCCGCAAGCGCCTGCGCCGCCTTGCGGCTCAGGGACAGAATGATCGGCCCCGTCACGCCGAAGTGCGTAAACATCATCTCGCCGAATTCCTCGCCAATCTTCTTGCCGTCGCTTAGGAGCGTCACGCGCACATTGCGAAGTGACAACCCCTGCGCATCCTTGACCCAATCCTCTTCGGTGACAAGCGGCACGAGCGACGGCAAGATGTCCTTGACCGTATGCCCCAGCGCACGCGCCATCGCGTATCCGTCCCCCGTCGACCCCGTGCCCGGATACGACGCACCACCTGTGGCAAGCACGACGGCATCGGCGTCGATCTTCGCACCGCTCGCGAGCACGACTCCCACTGCACGCCCCTCTGTCACAAGGATCTCGGCAACCTGCGCCTCCGTCTCAATCTTCACGCCGAGCTCATGGAGGCGGACAAGAAGCGCATCAACGGCATCCACCGCGCGGTCGCTGACGGGAAAGACGCGCCCTCCGCGTTCCACCTTCGTCTCCACACCAAGGTCGCGGAAGAAGGTGCGCACGGCTTCGTTGTCAAAAGCATGCAGGACGCTGTAGAGGAATGTGCCGTTTCCTGGAATATTCTGCACGATATCAGCAATCGGTGCAACATTCGTGATGTTGCACCGTCCCTTTCCCGTGATCATCATTTTCCGACCGGGCTGTTTCATCTTTTCCAAAAGGCGCACCGAGGCGCCCGCTTCCGCCGCCTTTGCCGCCGCCATGAACCCTGCCGGGCCTGCACCGACGACGAGGACACGCCGCATACTCATCGCTCCTCCACAAGACTGTAGAGGGAAGCAATCTCAGCTTTCGTCAAAGGGCGGCATGCACCGCGCTTGAGGCCGTCAAGCGTGAGCTGTGCGAAGCGCGTGCGCTTCAAGGCACGCACATCGCAGCCGACCGCCTCAAACATGCGGCGCACCTGCCGATTCCTGCCCTCATGCAGCGTAATCTCGACATCGACGAGCCCTTGGTCTGTCGTGCCATAGACACGCACCTCTGCAGGCGCCGTCATGCCATCTGCCAGCTCCAAACCGCCCCGAAGTTTCTTGAGTGCTTTCGGCGTAAGTTCGCCCGCCACCTTCGCGCGATACGTCTTGCGCACGAGAAAGCGCGGATGGAGAAGCCCTTGCGTCAACGTGCCGTCATTCGTCAGGAGGAGCAATCCCTCCGTGTTCTGGTCGAGCCTTCCGACAGGATAAACATGCGCCTTCTTCACAGGCAGAAGGTCGATCACCGTGCGCCTGCCTCGCTCATCGGAAACAGTCGAGATATAGCCCTTAGGCTTATTCAGCAAGAAGTATACGCGGCCTTCCTCTTCAGGCAGCGGCTTGCCGTCCACTGCGATGCACGCAACTGCCACGTCCGCCTTCGTTCCTGGCTCACGCACCGTCACGCCATCCACCGTCACGCGCCCTGCCGCGATCATCTCCTCTGCCTTGCGGCGCGACGCCACGCCTGCACGGCTGATGATTTTCTGCAATCGTTCTTCCATATTTCACCCTTACCCGTCATTTTATATTCGGCATGATCGGAGCTGTACACGGCGCTCTCATAGATTCGGCATATTGCAAACGATGTCTCGTGCCTCCTCCACTTCTGAGGCAAGTACGCGGATCTCGAAGTTCGCTTTGCGCGAAGCGTCGATCGATTTTCGATCTGTCAAGATGCCCTCCGCTTCAAGTCTTTCACAGATCTTTTCCGCCTGCCCCTTCGTTGCAGCCACAAAGATCGATGTCCACATGAAATCTTCCTCCTCCATCCGCTATCTCTGCAGCACCGAGTTTTTGCCGAGCAATGCTTCAATCTCCAACACGACAACGGGAGATGCATCAAGCCAATAGCGCGGCTCCAGCTTCTGCCAACGCCCTTTCCGATTCAAAAAAACGGCATGCTCGCCCCTGTGCGCTGCAAAAATGCGGTAAAGCGCTTCAAGCGCTTCCTCTCCCTCGCACTCTTCAGGCAATGTAATATAGTAATCCTGCCGATAGTCATCGATCGACGTGATCGTGTCTGCAATCACCTTGACGCCGTCATCCGTGAAGTTCACGCGCCCTTGTACGACAAGAGCCGCATCGGGCACGAGGATGTTCACGTGTGGATAAAAGACTGCGGGAAACACCACGACTTCGATGGAATGCGTGTAATCCTCCAACTCCAAGAAACACATCGTGTCACCCTTCTTCGTCGCAATGCGTTTCGCCGAAGAGACGAGACCCCCGATGCGCACGAGCTGACGCTCCTTCTTCTTGCCTTCCAAGATGTCGCGAATGGGTACGAGATTCTTGATCTTCTTTTCGTGACGGTCGAGCGGATGTCCTGTGATGAAGAACCCCGTGTTCTCCTTCTCCCACGCGAGCCGCTGTACAGCATCTACCTCAGGAACATCGGGCAGGGAAACCTCTTCCGTCTCCTGCATCGCCGCTTCACCGAAAAGACCGATCTGTCCGCTCGCCTCATCTGCACGTTTTTGCACCGCCACGTCGACGACCCTCTCCAAGACCGCCAGAAGCTGCGACCGGCGCGCACCGAGCGAATCGAATGCACCGCATTTAATGAGACTCTCCAACACGCGCTTGTTCGCCGTGCGCATGTCAACGCGCGTGCAGAAATCCAACAGCGACGTGAATGCTCCGCCCTCTTCACGCACTGCTGCAAGGCTCTTGATCGCCGCTTCACCGACGTTTCGCACGGCGGCAAGACCGAAGCGAATGGCCGCACCATCGACGCTGAAAGTCGCCTCGCTCGCGTTGACATCGGGCGGCAAAATCTTGATGCCCATGCGGCGGCAAAGCTCGATGTAGACGCCGACCTTGTCATTCGTGTCCATGATGCTCGTGAGCATCGCTGCCATGAACTCCTGCGGATAATGCGCCTTGAGGTACGCCGTCTGCCACGCCACAAGCGCATACGCCGCGCTGTGCGACTTGTTGAAGCCATAGTCGGCGAAGTGCGTCAGAAGATCGAAGATCTTCTCTGCCAGCGCAGGATCGATGCCATTTTCCTCCGTGCCCTTCATGTAGGTCTCACGCTGCGACATCAGGACTTCATGCTTCTTCTTCCCCATGGCGCGGCGCAGGATATCCGCCTGTCCGAGCGTGAAGTTCGCGAGCACCTGCACGACCTGCATGACCTGCTCCTGATAGAGAACGACGCCGAAAGTCTCCTTCAAGATCGGTTCCAACAGCGGATGCAGGTACGTCACCTTCTTCTTTCCATGTCTGCCTGCGATGAAATCTGTCACCATGCCGCTGCCCAAAGGTCCTGGACGATAGAGCGCGACCGTCGGGATGAGGTCTTGAAAGCTTTTCGGCTGCAGATCCTTGACGAGGTTCGTCATACCCGCCGATTCCATCTGGAATACGGCTCCCGTATCACCACGGCAGAGCATTTCGGCCGTCTTCTCATCTTCGAGCGGAATCTTGTCGATATCGACCGTCATTCCGCGGCTCTTCTTGATATGCTTCAAAGCATCGGCAATGACCGTGAGCGTGCGAAGACCGAGGAAATCCATCTTCAAAAGCCCCAGCTCTTCCACATGATCCTTGTCGTACTCCGTCACAAGCGTGCCGTCTGACACCTGCACGGGCACATATTCGGTCAGCGGGTTGCGTGCGATCACAACGCCTGCCGCATGGGTCGAGGAATGACGCGGCAGTCCTTCGAGATCGCGCGCGAAGTCGATGAGCCGTTTTGTCTCATCGCCCTCCTCATAGATGCTTCGAAAATCCTGCGATTCTGCCAGTGCGCGATCGAGCGTGATGCCGAGCTCCGACGGCACAGCCTTCGCCACACGATCGACGCTCGCATACGTCATTTCGAGAGCGCGACCGACATCGCGGATCGCGCCCTTCGCCGCCATTGTGCCGAAAGTGATGATCTGCGCCACGTGATCAGCCCCATAGCGGCGTTTCACATAGTCGATGACCTCCTCGCGGCGGATGTAGCAGAAATCGATATCGATATCAGGCATCGTCACACGTTCCGGGTTCAGGAATCGCTCAAAAAGAAGTTCATACTTCAAGGGATCGAGGTTCGTGATGCCCAGAAGATAGGCGACAATACTGCCCGCCGCTGAACCGCGGCCAGGGCCGACGGCGATACCCTCGCCTCGTGCATATTTGATGAAGTCCCAAACGATGAGGAAATAGCTGTCGTAGCCCATGCGATGGATGATTGAAAGCTCATAGGAGAGCCTTTCGCGCACGGCAGGCGTGATCTCTTCATAGCGAAGAGGCAGATTCTCCTCGCAGAGCTGTTTGAGATAAGCATCGTCCGTCATTCCCTCGGGCAGAGGGAAATGGGGCAGATGCAGGTGGCCGAACTCGAAGTCAACTTTGCAGCGCTCGGCGATCTTCTGCGTATTGGCGAGCGCCTCAGGATGCTCTTTGAAAAGTTCCTGCATCTCCTCGGGCGAGCGCATGTAAAACTCCCCTTCGGCATAGCGCATGCGCGTCGGATCATTCATGCCTTTGCCCGTCTGTATCGCGAGCAGGACGTCGTGCGCCGCCGTATCCTCCTTGCGCACATAGTGGATATCATTCGTCGCTACTAGACCAACGCCGAACTTCTCTGCCAGCTCTATGACCCCTGCAAAGGCCGTCCTCTCCTCAGCGATTCCATGGTCTTGTATTTCAAGGAAGAAATTATCCTTCCCGAAGATGTCGATGTACTCCTCGACGAGCTTTTCTGCTCGTTCCCGTTCGCCGCGCAGGATTGCCTGCGGGATCTCGCCCGCAACACAAGCACTGAGGCAGATCAGTCCCCTATGATACTTGCGCAAGATCTCCTTGTCGATACGTGGTTTGTAGTACATGCCCTCCGTATGAGCAAGCGAAACGAGCTTCACAAGACTCCGGTATCCTTCTTCGTTTTCAGCCAGCAGGATCAAGTGATAATAGCGCGTGCCGCGCACTTCGGCGCGATCGAACCGCGATGCCGGTGCAAGGTACGTCTCACAGCCGATGATCGGACGGATTCCCTCTTTCTTCGCTTCTTTATAAAAATCAATGACGCCGTACATCGCCCCATGATCGGTGATCGCTACGGAATCCATGCCAAGCGCCTTCGTGCGGGCGATGAGATCAGGGATGCGGCTCGCACCATCAAGAAGGCTGTAGCATGTATGAACGTGCAAATGCGCAAAGGGAATCTTCGCCATGGCAACCTCGCTGAATCAACATCTAAACTTCTCGGTTCTTACCATTATATAGGATAAAGGGAAAAAAGGAAACCTTCAACGCATATTCATATATTCTTCAGCTACAGCGAGAACATACTCCTGCAGCGCAGCGCCGACAGCCAGATCCCAATCGACATCACCTGCGAAGACCGTGTTGGAAACGACGCGAATCGCAAGAAACGGCACGTCGTATGTCTGGCATATCTGTGCGACAGCATCTCCTTCCATCTCTTCGACAGCCGTGCCGTAGAAATCATGCAGGAAGAGCACGCGATCGACCTGGCAGTTCCAACTGTCCGCCGTGCCGATGACTCCCTCCGTCACACGCCCCTTCGTGTAACGATCCTTGAGGGCGGCAGCCGCATAAAAGAGGCCTTCGTCCGCCTTGTGGCAAACCTCCTGCGTGAAACGCCGCGCCTCCTTGTCATAGGCGAATACGCCAAGCTTGTCGAGAGCCTCCTCGTCAACGCCCTCGCCTCGCGCACGAAAATGCGACTTCCATGCCGATATATTGACCGTCTCTTTGCCTATGACGATATCAAAATTCTGCAAGGCAGGATCATGCGCCCCCGCCGTTCCTTGATTGATGACAGCGACCGGACGGAAAAACTCCATGGCGAGCGCCGTCGTTGCCGCCGCATTCGCCAACCCCCATTGCGTGCGAGAAACGGCAAGAGGCACTCCCCGATAAATGCCTGAGGCGAAATACCACTCGCCGAGCCGATATTCCGCCAAGTCATCGAGCTGCTCCACGATATGGCTCGTTTCCACCTTCATCGCACCTTGAACAAGCAAGGGACGAGCCCCTTGGTATGCCTTGCCTTCTCGATCCAACAATACGCCTGCCATCATTTTCCCTCCGCTGTCTATTTTCCATTCCTGCAAATGCGAAATATTATACGCCTCTGTCTTTACATTGTCAAATAAATCCCCTATAATGAAAGAAGCATCCCTTTCTGACTCATATGTTTTATTGCAAAGGAGCGATTCCCCCTTGAAAATCATCGCGCGGCATCTCACTGCCGACTTATACAACTGCAAAGAAAACAAACTGCAGGACATGGAGATGACCGTCGCCTCGCTCAGGCGCCTTACCGAAGAAGCGGGTCTCCACATCCTGCAAGTCGACACACAAGTGATTGAGAAAGGTCATTTCCTCGTGCTCCTCGCACTCAAGGAAGGCCACCTCGCCCTGCACACCTACACGGAAATCCGCTATGCAGCAGGCGACATCTTCCTCTGCGATGCCAATGCCGAACCTGAAACGCTCTTCAAGGGACTGCGAAACTTCTTCAAGCCGGAAAAGATCCGCACGACCTTCCTCAAGCGCGGCGATTTCGGCAAGGTCAAGGACATGAAGCCGAAGATCAAGTCACGTGTCGCACCCCTCCGCCGCATCCATAACACGGGCGCGAAGGTCATACGTCTGCTCGCACGGAGCAACCGCAAGACGAATTTCTGAAAACCGCATACGAAAAAGGCTGCCGGAAGGCAGCCTTTTTCGTATCACTTATACGCGGGCAAGCCTGGCTCAAGCGCAGTCGCCGCCTTGTAATCGTTTTCGGACTCCGCAGCCTTTCCCGACAGGAAGTAGAGATAGCCGCGGCGGTAATAGAACTTGGCGTTTCTCGGCTCCAAGCGGAGCGCTGCCGTATAGTCGTCAATCGCCTTCGCCTTTTCGCCCATGCTTTCCAAAACGCCTGCACGGTTGCCAAAAAATGCCGCATTCGACGAATCAAGGGAGATTGCAGCATCGAGGTCAGCCAGCGCTCCATGAACATCACTGAGCTTAATCTTTTCGATCGCACGCAGATTGAGGAGATCCGCGTTCTTCGGTTCGATCGCCAGCGCTCTCTCTATGTCGAGAAGCGCCTCTTCATTTCGATTCATCAATCGATAGGAAATCGACCGCTCAATATAGATGGGAAGTACATCCGACGTTTTCTCCAAAGCGCGCGTGTAATCAGCGACGGCTTCCTCGATCTGACCGAGTGCACGATAACTCCCCGCACGATTGAAATAAACGAGCGAAGCCTTTTCGGCAGGCACAATCTCCAAGAGGCGCGTAAAGTCCGCAATCGCCTCTTCATGTTTTCCCAAACGTTCAAGGCAGGCACCGCGACGGCTCAATGCCGGAACATTGTCCTTTTCGAGCGCCAACGCTGCCGTATAATCGTCGATAGCAGAAGCGATATCCTGCTTCTGCTCCTTCACCAGGGCGCGCTCGATATAGGCGCGCAGCCTAAGAGCGTCATCGCCTTTCTCGATCACATGCGTATACCCTGCAATGGCATCGTCGAACTGCCTCAGACGATAGAGCAAAGATGCGCGATAGAGCTGCGTCCCCAGATCGTTCGGCTGCAGGGCGACGGCCCGATCCATGTGCGCGAGCGCCGCACTGCCGTCGTTTTGGGCGATCGAAGTCAACCCCATCTCAAATTCGATCAGTGCATTCTTATCATCGAAAGATTGCGCCGTGCGGAAATCCTGCTGTGCATCCTCATATCGCTTCATCTCACGCAGGACGATGCCACGATTGATAAAAGCCGTCGGATTCTCGCCATTGAGCTCGATCGCCTTGCTGAACTCCCGGTAGGCGGTATCGAGGTCGCCCTTCTGGTAGCTTGCAACGCCCCTCTGGATGACCGCGAAATCGGGGGATTGATGGGCGACCTCCCCCTGCTCTCTCGGAAGATCCTGCACCACCTTGCCCGCCTCAGGCTTTTGCAAGGGAGACTCCGTCCCTGCCGGCTTCTTTGCGTCGGTAGCGACGGGCGGCCTCTGTTCAGGATGCTCTTCTCGTGCGGCTTCTTGCTTCTGCACATGCGCTTCCTCGGGCTGCGCTTCCTGTACCTGTCTTTGTTCCCTTTGCTTCTGCGACTCGACAGGCGTTGCAGGCGTGAACGTCCCCAGCGTCCGCGCGAGCGCATCATCCACGACCGAAGCCTCAGCAAAAGAACAGGCACTCCAAGCGGCAGAGCCAGCCAGAATCGCAGCCAAGGCTGCCGTCTTCATTCTCTTTTTCACAAAATCACCTCATAAATAATCTGCGCCAATGAAACAAAATGCAAAGCGGGGCCAGCCTCGATATTTTTCAGGCAAATCACCACCGACGTTCAAACACCAAAAGACTCGACCAACATCATACCGTTCTACACGACAGAAAAGCCGAACATACATTTCGAAAAATCACATCAATGGACAAGCTGCAGCAACACGAAGATGATGAGCCCGATCCCCGCGCCGACGATCGACCCGTTCATGCGAATCCATAAGAGGTCCGGCTCGACTTTGTCGTAGACGAGATGGTTGAGCTGCTCGTCCGTCAAGCGCGAGAGCACGTCGCGCACGATGACGGCGACAAGATCCTGCCCGGCAAGCGCTGAGCGCGCCGCAAGGTCATAGAGCAGTCGGTCGATTGCGCGCTGCATCTTCTCATCCTCGCCAACGAGCACGAGCGTGCGCCGCAGCTCTTCGACGAGAACAGCAGAGAAGTTCTCACGCAGCATGGGCAAGACCACGTCGAGTCCGCGCGTGCGCCGCATCAGGAAGAAGTGCTTCTGCACGAACGCCAAGCTCCGCTCGATCGCCTCCTCGAGCGGCAGTCCCGCGAGCAATGCGTCGCGGAGCTCCAGGGAAAAGTCGCAAAAATCTTGATCAGTGCACAGCTCTTCCGCCTTCGCATAGCAAAGCGCAAGGAACTCCTTCTGCAGCGCAGAATCCTTCTCCATCAACTCTGTCAGCACATACAATGCCTGATGGCGCACGAGTTGTGCAAGATCGGCAAAATTCACGACATCGGTCATCTGGCCTATGCCGAGTAAGAGCCTGTCCCATGCATTCTTGGCATTTTCCTTCGCATAGCTGAAAAGCACTTCTTCAACCTTTTGGGAAAACCCTGGATCCGCGACCTTTTCCGCGAAAAACTGCGCCGCCCGTGCGACGAGCACATGATCGCGCTCGTCATCACGCATCCAACGACCGATCAAGGAAAACATTTCCTCAGGGCGCGTCTTCTTCAATTCACTGCGCATCTCATCAGCAAAAGCTTTTGCCTGCTGCTCGCGGTCGATATGCATGGCGAAGCTGCGCACATAGTGCAGGAACTGCGACACGAGCCTTTCCTGCACCGCCTCTCGGCGCAAGTAATCGATCAGGCGAGCAGCGAGGTCGATGTGTTGCAAGGCTTGAAAAATCTTACGGCGTGAAAAGAACTCCTTCTGAACCAAGGTGACCGAAGCCTCGATAAAGGATTCGCGTCGGCGCGGCAGAAGCGCTGTGTGCCAAGGGAAGCCGAGTGGCTTCTTGAAAAGCGCCGTCACAGCGAACCAATCGGCAATACCGCCGACGAGCGCCGCCTCGGAGCAAGCAAGAAAGCCACGCGCCAAGAGGCTCTTCGGATAGGCAATCACCAGGGCGAGCGCCAAAAAGAAGATGACAGCTGCCAAGAGGAGCGTCCTGTCCGCCTTGTTCCACGAACGCCAAAACATCAGCCCACCGCCTTTTCTACAAAGTATGCGATGAGGAAGAGCGCCATGCCCGCCACCGCTCCGACGACGGAGCCGTTGATGCGGATCATCTGCAGATCATCGTCGACGCGGCTCTCTACAAAGGCGATGAGTTCATCATCAGAGAAATCCTCTAGGCGCGTCTTCACCATCTGCGTGATGAATGCATGATGATCCTTCAACTCCGCGTCGAGAAGGTTCTTGAACATAGCATCGGCACGTCGCTGCAAACTCTTCTTTTGAACAAACTCGTCGATCTTGCCGTCAACAAGAAGGAAGAACGGTTCGCGCCAAAAAGGTTCCCCCCCTTTGACGTTGCGCTCCAACCAGAGGGCAAACGGCTCCGCAAGATCGATTCGTTCGAAAGATGTCTCCTTCCACGCCGCAATCGCTCGTTTCAATGAATCATTGTTTCCCAGAGACTGCAAAAGCGCACGAAAAGCCGATGCCAGACGTTCGTAACCATCCCCCTCCCCCTTGAGCATGGAGTTGATATAGGCGTCGAGGTGGTTCACCGCAAGCTCGCACAGGCGCTCATCATCCAAACCCATCGCCTGGATGACTGTCGTCCGAAGCGGTGCCTGCCTTTCATACTCTTCGCGCATCTCGCGGATGTTTTCCAAAAACACTTCCTGCATCCTTGAGTCATACAGCGTGCGACGCAGGGCGCGAAGCATCACATGCAGGATCCGCGCACTACTCTTTTCCTCGGCAAGCATATCGAAGAAACGCAGCAGGAATTTCTCCAAAGGAAAACTCTTGAAGCTTTCACGGATCGCTGGCCAGACGCGCTCAGCCACATGCGTCGTATCCATCGTCTCGGCAGCGCGCGAAAGCACGGTGAAAGCAGCCTCCTTAATTCTCTCGCGTCCGCCTCTCGCTTCGAGGTAGGCGACAAACATCTCTGCCATATCAATCCGTCTCGCGACAGCCATGATGTTCGCCGCACTCAGAAGATCGTTGGCAGCGTAGTCGACAAGAGCTTGCATGATTCGTGCGCGGTTTCTGCGCAGGATGTCCGTGCGGTAGGATATGCCCAAGGGCTTTCGGAAGATTGCCGTGACCGCAAACCAATCGGCAAGTCCGCCAATCGTCGAGGCGAGGAATGCCGCCTCCAAAAGATCCCAAAAGAATCCTTGTCCTACCATCGGCAGGACAGCGAGCGTGCCGACGACACTGATGGAAAGCGCGAGCGCAGCCTTGTATTTTTTTTGCAAAACCATGCCATTCACCTAACACTCAGCGCACATCGCCGTCGTGCGCCAAAGCGGGCGACCGCCTCGCTCCGCGTTCCTTGGCGACAGCCAGCATCAGCTTGATGCGGTTGAGCTGATTGACCTCCGAAGAGCCAGAATCGCAGTCAATCGCCACGATGTTCGCGTCCCTGTAATCGTTTCTGAGACTGTGGATGACGCCCTTCCCTGTGATGTGGTTCGGCAGGCAGCCAAAGGGCTGCAGGCAGACGACGTTCGGCACGCCTTCATGGATGAGCTTGACCATCTCGCCCGTGAGGAACCAGCCTTCGCCCGCCATGTTGCCGAGCGACACATGCTTCTTCGCGAGGCGCGCCGTCTCGCCGATCTTATACGGCGGCTCGAAGCGGCGGCTCTTCTTCAGAGCCTTGCGCATGGGGCGGCGGAAGAACTCGACGAGACTGATGAACATCTGCGCAAACATCTTGTCCTTGAAACTGCCCGAGAAAAGCTCCCGCTCGACGATGGAATCATACGCCATGTAGAGGAAAAAATCCGCGAAGTCCGGCATGACGACCTCCGCGCCTTCTTCAATCAGAACCTTCTCGATGTGGTTGTTCGCCACGGGATGATACTTGACAAGGATCTCGCCGACAATGCCGACCTTCGGCTTCCAAAGGCCCTCGATGAGAGGAAGCGCATCGAAGTCTTGCACCATGCGCTTGATGTTGTCCACGTACTTGAAGTAACTGCCGTTCATAAGCTCGGCGATGCACTTCTCGTGCCACACATCATAGAGGCGTTCTGCCGAGCCTCTTTCCTTCTCATACGGCAAAGTGGCATTGCGCAGCTTCTGCAGAAGATCACCATAGAGAAACGCCTTGATCGCGTCAATGAAGCAGCTGCGATCGAGCGAGAACGCATCTGTCTCCAACCCCCAGCACGCGAACACGGGCACTTGCGGATAGCCTGCATACTGCAGAGCCTGGCGCATCAGTGCCATGTAGTTCGTTGCGCGGCACGGCCCGCACGTCTGAAACAGCAAGATCGACGTATGATCCGGATCGTACTCGCCCGACTTTAGTGCGGCGAGCAGTTGACCTATGACGACGATGGCGGGATAGCACATGTCGTTGTTCACATAGCGCAGACCGAGATCAATCGCCGCCTTATCGGGCAAGGGCGGCACAACCACCTTGTAGCCATGCTTTTCGAGCACAGGACGCACGAAGCTGAAGTGGATCGGCGCAAGCTGCGGCGCAAGAATCGTATGCGTGCGCTGGCACTCCTCCGTAAAGCGCGGACGCTCCTTCGCGTCCACCCGCTGAAACGGCGCCCTGCGGCAGCGCGCCAGCGCCGCGATCAAAGAGCGCAAGCGTATGCGCGCTGCACCGAGATTGCTGACCTCGTCGAGCTTGATCATCGTATAGATGCGACCGTGACTTTCGAGAATCGACTTGACCTGCCCCGTCGTCACGGCATCAAGTCCGCAGCCGAAAGAACTGAGCTGGATGAGCGTCAAATTCTCATGCTCGGCAACGAAATGGGCCGCATGATAAAGACGCGCATGATAGCTCCACTGATTGACGATGTTCAGCCCTGCGCTCTTGACTGGCAGATGATAGACTGCATCTTCCGACAAGATGGCAAGTCCGTAGGAAGCGATCATGTCGGATATGCCATGATGGATTTCAGGATCGATGTGGTACGGTCGCCCAACAAGCATAATTGCAGGCTGCTTCGTGCGCTCGATTTCGCGCAGGATGCCCTCGCCGTAATCGCGCACATCCTGCTTGTAGTTTTCAAGCTCCGCATAGGCAGCAAAGACCGCCTCCTCGATTTCTGACTTGGAGATCCCCTCAGACACACCAAGTTCTTCAACGAGACGATCGACCATCCGCTTCTTGTCGTCAAGCGGCAAAAACGGCTGCAAGAAATCGATATTTCTCTCGCGCAGAATGTCCATGTTCGCGCGAATATTTTCCGCATACGAGGCGACGACAGGGCAATTATAGTGGTTGTCGCTCGGATGCTGCTCGTCGATGACGTTGTAGGGAATGCACGGGTAAAAAATCTTCTTGACACCCTTCTCCACAAGATCCATGATGTGCCCGTGCACGAGCTTCGCCGGATAGCAAAGCGAATCCGACGGCACCGTCGCCATACCCTTGTAGTAAAGCGCAGCCGATGACTTGCCGGACAAAACGACCTCATAGCCGAGCCGCGTGAAGAAAGTAAACCAGAACGGGTAATCCTCATACATATTGAGACCGCGCGGCAGACCGATCACTCCCCGCGGTGCGGCGTCGCCCCTCAACGGTTCATAATAGGCGAAAAGGCGTTTGTACTTGTAGTCGTAGATGTTCGCCGCTTCCCGCTCCTCCGTTTTCGTCCCGCCGATGCCACGTTCGCAGCGATTTCCCGTGAAGTACTTACCGCCGTCACCGAATTTCTGCATGGTGATCAGGCACTGGTTGCCGCAGTGCCTGCATCGGTAAGAGCTCGTCGATACAGAAAAATCCTCCAACGCATCCGCAGAAAGAATCGAAGAGCGTTCCAGTCCTTCCTCCTGTGCTAGGATCGCCGCACCATAAGCGCCCATGAGTCCGGAGATGTCTGGCCGCACGACGTCGCGCCCGATGAGCTTTTCCATTGAACGCAGGACGGCGTCATTGCAGAATGTGCCGCCCTGCACGACGATATGCTCTCCGAGCTCCTTGCTGTCCTTCAGCTGCATGACCTTGAAGAGCGCATTCTTTATGACGGAAAAAGCGATGCCTGCTGATATGTCGCTGACAGCCGCACCATCCTTCTGTGCCTGCTTGACCTTGGAATTCATAAAGACCGTGCAGCGCGTGCCGAGATCGACGGGAGCTTTCGACTCCATCGCCATGGCGGCAAACTCCCCCGCTGTCATTTTGAGTCCTTGGGCAAAATTCTCGATAAAGGAACCACAGCCTGCAGAACACGCCTCGTTGAGGGTGATATTGCCGATATTTCCCTCCTTGACGAAGAAGCACTTCATATCCTGTCCGCCGATATCCATGACGAACGTGACCTCCGGACAGAACTCCTGCGCCGCCCGCAGATGGGCGAACGTCTCGACCTCCCCGGAGTCCGCGTGGATCGCCGCCTTGACGATCGCCTCACCGTATCCCGTCGTGAAAGCGCCTGCAATATAGGCCTCTTTGCTCATCGCAGCGTAAAGCTCCTTGAGTTCTCGGATGACCGTATGGAGCGGCGAACCGTGGTTGCTGCCATACGATGTATAAAGAAGCTCGCGTCCTTCGCCGATTGCTGCAAGCTTCGTCGTCGTCGAACCCGCGTCGATGCCGATGTAGACTGGTCCCGCATACGACGCGATATCGCCGCGTCTCACCTTAGCACGATCATGGCGCTCCTTGAAAGCCGCATAATCCGCCGCACTGGAAAAGAGCGTGAAGTCCGCCTGCCGCGTCTCCTTCGCTGCCACGTCACGCGCTTTTTCCATGCTCTCTTCCAAACGCACCATGTCAACAATTTCTGTCTCCTCAGATAGCGCCGCACCAAGCGCGACGAAGTAATTGCCATCGGGTGCATCAACGACATTTTCAGGCGCAAGCTGCAGCGTATCAATAAAGCGCTGCCTGAGAACGGGCAAAAAGTGCAACGGGCCGCCGAGAAAAGCTACCTTGCCCGCGATTGGCCGGCCTTGTGCAAGATTGCTGATCGTCTGATTAACGACAGCCTGAAAAACAGAAAGGGCAATATCCGCCTTTTCTGCTCCGTCGTTCATCAGCGCCTGGATGTCCGTCTTGGCAAAGACGCCGCAGCGAGAAGCGATCGTATAGATCTGCCTGCCCTGGGCCGCCAGCTTGTCAAGCCCCGCTGCATCCGTCGAAAGAAGCGACGCCATGTGATCGATGAAGGAACCTGTCCCTCCCGCACAGACGCCGTTCATGCGCTGCTCTGGCGCATCGCCGAAGTATGTCACCTTGGCATCCTCGCCGCCGAGTTCGACGACCGTATCCGTTTCAGGAATCAGCGACTTCACCGCCGAGGCGCACGCGATGACCTCCTGCACGAAAGGAAGTCCGATGTGCTGCGCGACGCCCATGCCCGCCGAACCAGTCAACGCAAAGGAAAACTTTTCGCCGCCGACGACCTTCTTCAGACTTGCCAGATTCTCACAGAGGGAAGCACCGATCTCGGAAAAATGGCGCGCATAATTTTTGTACACGATTTTCTTCTCATGATCGAGGACGACGAGCTTGATCGTCGTCGAGCCGATGTCTATCCCCACATCAAATATAGAATTCATGAACTCACCGCCTGGAATCTATAATCTAGTATTGCATTTTTATGAAGGAAAAGCGGTCAGGTAAACCTGCCGTAATATACGATTCAGTCTCAAACCCGTTCTTGTATTTTAACGCTTTTTCTCTCGGGATTCAAGGATTATTGTTTCTCAAATGATAGGAAGGAGCATGGAAACAGTTGACGAAAGCCCATCTATGGAGTAATATTTGGAAGGGAATAACGACTGTTCATATTAAGGAAAGCTGGTGAGGAAATGGACGGCGATCACCCTAGTCGCACGATGAATGAAATGAAAAACTTCGGAAGCCTCCGTCCTCTCACGTCGCTGTACGCTTGATTTCAGGGAGCTTCCATGAAAGGAGACTCCCTGCCTATGCTCAAAATCTTCAAATCCTTGGAAAGTGGTCCCTTGCAGTCCCTAACCCTCGAGACACTTGAAAAGGGCGCGTGGATCAACATCATCGACCCCACGCCCTACGAGCTCAAGGTCGTCAGCAATCTCACGGAGGTCGAGCCGGACTTTCTGCGTTCTGCCTTGGACGATGAGGAACGCTCCCATACGGACATCGAAGATAACTCCGTCATGGTTCTGACGAACGTCCCCGTCATGCGTGGCCAGGACAGCTATGACACGTTGCCGCTCGCCATCATCCTGACTGACGACTACTTCATCACCGTTTGCTTGGAGGACACGCCCGTCCTCTCGGAATTCAACGAGAACACCGCGAAGCTCTTCCGCACCTTCAAAAAGACGCGGTTTCTCTTTCAGGTTCTCTACAAGTCGGCAACCTTCTACCTTCGCTACCTCAGGCAAATCAGCAAGCACTCGGACGAGATCGAGCTGAACTTGCGCCGCTCGATGGAAAACAGCGACATCCTGCGTCTTCTGGAGCTGCAGAAAGGTCTGACCTACTTCAGCGCGGCGTTGCGCTCCAACGGCGCCGTACTCGACAAACTCCTGCGTCTACGCTCCAACCAAGCCTTGACGCCCATCATCAAGATCTACGAAGAAGACGAGGATCTCCTAGAGGATGTCATCATCGAAAACAAGCAGGCGCGCGAAATGGTCGAACTTTACAGCAAGATCCTCGCACGCATGGCGGACACCTTCACGTCCATCATCTCGAACAACCAGAACCTCGTGATGAAGTTTCTCGCTGCCATGACGATCATCCTCGCGATTCCTACCGTCATATCAAGCTTCTTCGGCATGAACGTCCCTGTCCCCTTGGCAGACGATTCGACAGCCTTCCTTTCCATCGCCGTCCTTGCCGCCGTCATCGCCGGAGCATCTTCGTATATTCTCTGGCGCAAAAATATGTTTTGAAGGAGGCGGCTATGGCATCACTCGTCGAATCCGAACTCAAGAGCGGCATCATCTTCGGCGACACGGAAAACGCCGAATACGTGTACATGCCGGCAAGCGAACTCGGCATCAACAACCCTGTCTGCGTCTACGAAACAAGCGACATGCGTGACGATGTAGATTTCAAAGAAGCGCTGCGCCTCATAAGGATCCGCAGCTTGCGCCCCACCGTACATCCGAGGCTCGGGAAAAGCTCGTGCTGAACGCAGAGGCTCGCAAAGGAACACCCATTTTGAAATATGCCCGAGAATATGCACCATGAACAAAATCCCTCCCGTCGTAGAACAACATCTACGACAGGAGGGATTCGCATTATGCCGAGCAAATATGCGATCAGCACGATGGAGCATGGCTGATCTGCAGAATTGAGCACCGTGCCGACAGGCTGCACGCTCCGCACATTGCCTGCCGTCACCATCGCCTTATGCCCGACAGTGATTGGCTTGCCTCGGATAGACGCAAGGCTCGCCGTGCTGAACGCCTCCTCCGGCGGGCGGTACTCCCACCGCTCCGAGCCATCGGCGTTCTGATATCTGAGCAGTCCCGTCCGCCCGATGATGGGCGTATCGGCGATAAATCCCTCATCGGTCTTCGTCGCCTGAAATGTCGTTGTATCAAATCTCTGCATCGCATCACCCCCTTTCATGGTTTTTGGGCATAAGAAAAGCACCTTGCATTTTTTGCAAAGTGCTTTTTGACTCATACGATGCGAATCAGTTCTTCTCAACCTGTTTCTCACGCAGCTCATTCAAACGGCGCTCCAAGTCGGCACGAAATACTGCCTCGGACTCCCAATCATCTGGACAGAAACCCCATCTCTCATCAGGAAACTCCTTTTTAGCCGCTACAATAAGCTCATGAGTTTCTTCATCCATGTGGTATATCATATGCGTCTTCCAACTCCTTCAAAAGTACTCTTAAAGATGGGATGCTTTTGACTATTTCCAACCCCTTCTGATTTTTAGTGTATCGCATTGTCATGATGTTTGCAATAACCTCGCGTTCTATGGTACTGACACCCTGCCAATATTCATCAGAATGATAATAGCTTCCATAAAGCTCATTTTCCGTTATTGCTGCGAACAAATCGCTGATGCTCATATCCATGCCAAGCGATGATTCCAGCATCTTATTATATTTTTCCTTTTGAGATAAAATATAGACTCTTGCTTTTCGAATAGCCTCATCCAAAGGCTTTGCTAAACGAACAGCAATACTCTCCTCCACGTCGATTTTATGCATGAGTTCATGCGTAAACAGCTCTGGCAAATTGTATTTCCTAATATGCTCATGTTTCGGATTAAATATGACCTTACCCTCCAAGAAATCATAGCCAGCCACTCTATTACGCCCCATATCAATCTTCACATTCTCATCATTGAGGTATCGCCTAAACAGCTCCTCCATTTCCGGTGTAGTGCCACTGACGGCATATTGCCCAATACCTCCATCTATTTTCTCCGGTATCTCTAAATAGCTCCCCTTCTTCGGCTCGCCGAGCTGCCTGTCCCAGTCAATGACAGGGAGTGCAATGCAGCGGCAGCGAATGGGATAGCCCGGATGACCTTCGGGCGGCGGCTTGTTCCACGAGAACACTTTGCCTTGCAGCGCCCTGTGCGAATCACGCACGCGCTCATCATGCGACGTCTCCCATTCGTATTCATCGATGCCGAGCGATTCCTGCTTCCTGCGATTGATTTGCCCGTGCAGCTTGCCGAGCTGGTCGCGGGCAATCAACTCCGCGCGGCTCTTTCCCTTCTCCGTGATCGCCTGTATTTCGGCGATGAGGTCTTTCGCCAGCCCCGCATGATTGACGCTGTCCGTAATTCGCGCCGCGAGGGCTTGGCGAATCCTGCGCATCGTCTCATCGTCAATCGAGCGGATGAGGTCGAGGTTTTCGCCGACCCACAGCTCTTTAAGCGCATCGAGGTCGTCGTTCGCATCCTTTCGCGACCGTGCGCCCCTGTCGCTTATCTGCGTCCCTGTCACACTCTCAAGCAGTCGTTCATGGATAATGCATGGGCTGTATCGAATGACAAGACGGTGAAATAAAATGCCAGAAAAACGCAAAGACGGACGCAATCAATCAAGCGTGACCGTTGAGAATCCAATCACGGGTGAGCAGGTCAAGCGGTTCATCGACGCCTATGATGTACTTTATCCGCAAGCCGAAAAACACTCCTACCCCTCTAGGTATCGTAACCCCAGAAATCTATCACGCCATCTTGGAAAAATCAAAGGAATGCAGACAGAATATTACTTATATCTTCTCCAAACTCAAGCGACAGCTCCAACTTCCACGCAATATACGCTTTCACTCGTTCCGGCACACGCACGCGACACTTCTCGCCGAGCAAAAAATCAGTACGAAGAAGATTCAGGTGCGTCTCGGACATCCTCCGCCTCCTTCACGATGGACAGATATGTGCATAATACGGATCAGATACAGGATGGGATTGCGGAGATGATCGACGTGATCGGGGAAAAGTACGGTCGCTAAAAACGAGTCAGGCTGTCAAAATTCATTTTTCCATTTTCCAATTCCATGCAAAAAGTCGATAACCATTGTAAGATCAAACTTCTATCGACTTTTGAATTTATAGGAACTGTTCAGAGGACAAAATATCTCATTATGGATAAGATTATCAACAAATTTCGTGCTTTGCGGCATCGCGAGCGGATTTACGGCGTACACAATCCGCTCACGTATGACTTTCTGCATCACAATCTGCACCACCTCCACGTCCTGCTCTTCCATAGCGCCGATCAGCAGGATTTTACGCGCGGGGCGATTCCGCGCCAGCTGCTCGTTTTCATGCTGCCGATTCTTCTCTCGCAGCTCCTGCAGCAGTTCTACACGATTGCGGACACGGCCCTCGTCGGACAGGTACTCGGTGCACAGTCACTTGCCGCCGTGGGAACGGCAAGTCTCGTTCTCTCCGTCATCGTCAATTTCTTCATCGGCTTCTCGGCCGGACTCAGCGTCCTCGTCTCCCACCTCTACGGAGAAAAGGCTTATGCTCGTCTCAGTGCGCTCGTGTGGGGCATTTTCATCACCGTCGTGCTGTTCGCCGCACTTTTTACAGCGGCGGGCATCGTCCTGACCGAGCAGCTGCTCGCGGCGCTCTCCACGCCAGCCGAGCTCATCCTGACAGCGAGCCTTTATTTGCGAACTGCGCTCTATGGTATACTCGCACAACTTCTCTACAATACAGCGAGCGCCATCCTGCGAGCGCTCGGCAATACAACGAGTGCTCTCCACTACCTCGCCATCGCCGTCGTGCTCAACATAGCATTCGACATCGTGCTTCTCATCATCATCCCTTGTGGTATTGCAGGTGCAGCAGCCGCGACCGTCATCGCGCAGTGTGCAGCAGCACTGCTCACCTTGTGGAAACTTTTCCATCTCCGCGGCGCATGGCAGCTGCGCCTCAGCCGCCCATTCTTCTCCTCGGGGCATCTCCTGCCCATTCTCAGCACAAGCATTCCCGCCGGACTCCAAGCTGTCTTCATGAGCCTTTCCTCCCTCGTCATCCAGACGTACATCAACTCCTTCGGCTATGCGGCAATGGCTGGCATGACCATCTATGCACGCATCGAGGGCTTCCTCTATTATCCACTCTTTGCATTCGGCATCGCGCTCACCAGCTTCATCGGACAGAACCTCGGCGCACATGATCTCGTGCGTGTACGTACAGGGCTTCGCATAAGCCTTCGCCTCGCGGCGGGCGGGGCAATGGGCATGGCGTTCATCGCAGGTCTGTCTGCTTCAGCGCTCGTCATGCTTTTCACCGATGATCCCGCCGTCGCTGCAAACGCGCTTGATGCCGTCTATTACACATTCCCCTTCTACTGGCTCTACGGCATCAATCAAATCTATATCGGTGCAATCCGTGGTTTGGGCGACACCTTCTATCCCATGATGAGCGCACTCGCCTCCTACTGCCTTTTCCGCGTCGCGTGGTGTTGGGGCTGGGATATGATCGGCATCCATTCCATGCATATCGTCTACAGCGCCTATAGCGTCAGCTTCTTCGTCATGGCAGGGCTGCTGTGGCTCGGCTGCAAAAGAGCGCTGCATCGCGTCTCATGAGGAGAGAGTCTGCCGCTCTGTCAGGACGCAAACAGCCCGACGAAATTTCGTCGGGCTGTTTGCTGTTTGCGTCCTGCCTTTCACGTTCCCGCCGCATCCTCCGCCTTACAGCTGCACAACACTGCCATCCCGCAGCAGATAGAGGCAGCGCTCATCTACCTTGCGGTTCAGAAGCGCTTCTATGGCTTCCGTATAGAGTTCGATCTGTAAGCGATACTTGCTGCGCACAACCGCAGGGCGCGTGTTCTCGTCTGTCTTGTAGTCCAAAAGCACGAGAGCGCCGTTCTCATCTTCAAAGAGCACGTCAATGATTCCTTGAACGAAGATGCGTGCATCCGCTTCGGCTTCCGGATAGAAACGGCGCGCCTCGATCCTGCGGCTGAAGGGCAGCTCGCGCCAGAGTCTGCGCGACTTCTTCATCCTTTCAGCAAGCGGTGCGTGCAAGAAGGATTCGATGGCGTCAAGGCGAACTTCCTTCGCCTCCTCAGGCAGCAGCAACTCCTTTTCCACCATCGCGGCAAGCTGCGCCTTTACGCCTCGGCGGCTGACGTCGCCTGCAAAATCGATGTGCTGCAGCACTGCGTGCATGATCGTACCGTACTCCGCCGCCGACACTCCCGCCTTCTCCTGCATGAAGTCGGGGCGCTTGAAGATGACGCGGGCTGAACCGCTTCGCTTCTCCGAAAATGATCGATAGGAGCTCGCATCGACCGCATCCTCGACGAAAAAGCGGCGCTTGAGTTCCGTGACAGAGAGCTTCGCTGGCACATCGTCTACGCCATATGACGCATACTGCCATGCGAGTCTTTTCACCACAGCCTCCTTTTCCGCACTTTCCTCCAGCAGTTCGCCTTTGCGCAGTTTCTCGATCACCGCATCGTCTTCGGAAATCGCGCTCTTGCCACCCGTGACGGCAGAAGCCGGCACGATTTCCACCTGCCAGTGCGAATCGTCCATCCCTTCGGGCGCAACGCACTCTTCCGGAAGCGACGCCTTCCGCCGAAGGGGGGCGCCGTCGGCATGACGCGCGACGGTCATGCCGAGCCAATCGAGGAAGGAGCCTGCCTCCAGCGCCGCATAGGCAGGCAGCTGACGCTTCGTTTCTGTGACGAAACTGCACCAGCCTTCTGCACGCGCGGCGAGCTTTTTCGCTGAGCCGATCAAGATGAGCTTCTCCCTCGCACGTGTCATGGCCACATAGAGGACGCGCAGTTCCTCCGCCTTGCTCTCCTGAGAAATGCGCTCGGCGACCGCCTCCCGTGCAAAGGTCGAATAGCGCAGTGACTTCTTGCGCTCCGTGCGATAGAGGCCGAGCCCCAGCTCTCTGTGCATGATAAGGTCTTTCGTCGCATCGCGCATGTTGAATTTCGAACCAAGCCCCGCGACGATGACGACGGGAAATTCCAGCCCCTTGCTCTTGTGAACCGTCATGATGCGCACGACATCCTCGCCTTCGCCGAGGGTGCGCGCGGCGGACAAGTCTGTTTCCATCTGCTGCATCTTCTCCAAAAAGCGCAGGAAGCGGAAGAGTCCGCGGAAATTTGTCTCCTCGTAATCACGCGCGCGGTCGGCGAGCATGCGCAGATTCGCCTGCCGCAGAAGTCCTCCCCTCATCGCGCCGACATAATCGTAGTAGCCGGTATCGCGATAAATCTGCCAGATGAGCTCGGGCACGCTGACGCGCCGCACGAGGTCGCGCCAATCTTCCAGCTGACGTAGAAAGGCATCGGCCTTCTCGCGCAAGGAAGCGGAAAACTTTGCAACAGGATCGTTCACGGCGAGGAGCGCAGCGAATAAATCGTCTTCTAGGGCAGCAAGGCGAAGCTCGGCCAGCTCACGGACGGTCATGCCGACGATCGGCGAGCAAAGCACTGCCGCAAGCGGCACATCTTGCCGCGCGTTGTCGATGACAGCGAGCACGGAGAGGAGCACGCGCACCTCCGTCGCTTGGAAATAGCCTGCATCCAGCTCCGCATACGAGGGGATGTCGGCATCTCGCAACGTCTCCAAGAGGATGTCTGCCTTGCCGCGCGCCGCGCGCAAGAGAATCACGATGTCGCGCCAGTGCAGCGGACGATAGCCGTCTTTCTCCGCAACGAGCGCACCGCTCTCCATCAGCGCGCGCACGCGCTGCGCGATGAACGCTGCCTCCAGAGCGAAGCCCTTGAGTTCTTCTTCTTCCTCGCCGACCTCCGATGTCTCCGCATCTCCATCCATCGCTGCAGGAATCTGCGCGGCTATTGTCTCCGCTTCCTCGGGCGGCGCCGCATCGCTGTCGATGATGTGGAGTTCCGTCGCCCCCGCAAGACAATTCTCTACATCTGCGGGATAAAGCGCCGCAAAGTGCAGGGCTGCATCATCATCGTATAGAAGCTCCATCGCCTCCGGCGTCATGACCTGCGAGAAAAGCCAGTTCACCGCCGCAAGCACGCCAGCGCGGCTGCGATAGTTCTCCGATAGGTCGATGCGTGCGTACATTTTGCCCAAGGTCGGATACTCCCGATGCTTCTTGAGGAAGAGCTGCGGATCGGCAAGACGGAAGCGATAGATGCTCTGCTTGACATCGCCGACCGTGAAGAGATTGTCCTCGCGCACGATGAGCGAGAGGATCGCCTCCTGCACGCCGTTCGTATCCTGATACTCATCGACCATGACTTCCTCGTACTTTTCGCGCAGGGCGAGAGCCTGTGTCGAGGGGCGAAGCTCCCCTGCTGGTGCAGCATCATCGCGCAGCACAGCGAGCGCGAAATGCTCCAAGTCGTTGAAATCCACGATGCCGCGTTCCCTCTTCGCTGCTTGGAAGGCTGCAGCGAAAGTCTTGACGAGATCGACGATGACATGCGCCACGCTCGAAAGAGCGCGCAGATCGTCAAGGATCTCTGCTTCCGTCGAATGAAAATACTTTTCCTTGAGACGCTTGAGATCCTGCTTCAGGCGGTCGCGCGGCAGCGTGAAGAGGCGCTTCGCCGCCTCCTTCTCGTCTTCGTCCATGCCCCTGGGAAAACTCATTCGTGCATGACTATAGGAGGAAAACGCCTGACGCAGTTTCTCCCAATCGCCTTCCGCCAAGGCGGCGAGCAAGTCCTTCAGAATCTGCTCGTCCGCTTCCAGGGCGACGTGGCACGCTTCATAGCCAAGCGAGGCCGACTTTTCGATGAGGCGTTCGAGGGTGGCCAGGCTTCCTTCCAGAACGAAGGAAATCTTTGCAAGCACAGGCTTCGCCCATGACGTTTCCAGAAGCTGCCGGTCGTCGGAAAGCTCGAAACGTTCCGCGAGAGAGTCAAGCCAGAGCAGGGGGAACGGCTGACTGCAGGAAAAAGCATAGAGTCGCAGCACCATGGCGTAGAGAGCTTCGTCGCCGCGCTCCGTGCCGTAGTCGGCAACAAAGGAAAGGAAACCGTCCTGAGCTTCTTCGTACTTTTTTTCGAAAACTTCTTCGAGCACTTCCTGCTGCAGAAGAATTTTTTCCTGATCGTTTACGAGACGGAACTTCGGATCTAGGTCGATGGCGGCGAAGTTGCGCCGGATGACTTCCTGGCAGAAGGCATGGAGCGTCGAGATCGAAGCATTGGACAGGAGCGCCATCTGACGTTCAAGCCTCGGCGATGCCGCTCCCTTGTCGATCTCCTGCGCGAGAGCCGCTTCGATGCGCTCGCGCATTTCGGCGGCAGCGGCTTTCGTGAAGGTGACGACGAGAAGTCGGTCGACATCCGTCTCCCCTTGCAGGATGCGGCGAATGATGCGCTCAACGAGCACCGATGTCTTGCCCGATCCGGCAGCTGCCGCGACGAGCAGATTCTTTCCCCTTTCCTCGATCGCCCTTAGCTGTGCCGAGGACCATTTGCGTGCGGCACTCATCCGACCTCCTCCTTACCTTTCAGTTCCATGCTGTCCATCAATTCCGCCTCCTCATGGTCTTCCAGCCGCCGATAGGAAAACCCCTCCACGAGCGGATCGAAGCCGCAGACGGCGATGTACGGGCAATAGCTGCATGCCGTCTTGCCCTTCAGCTGGTACGGCTGCGCACGCACCTCACCCGAAAGGATCTGCTTCCCCGTATCCGCCAGGATATAGGCGATGTAGTCAAGCAAAATGGCGAATTCCTTTTCTGACTTGACGTATTCAAGCCGTCTTTTGTCGATTTCTCCCGCTTTCGTCAAGGCGACCTTCGTGAAGCTGAACGTGCTGTCAAGCGCACGTATGACATCGGCATCCGCAAGCACCCAGCCAGGCATCTTGAGCTTCCCCTGCCAAAGCTTCTTCGCTTCTGCCTCGTCGATGCGGTGCTGCGTCGTGACGAGCGGATCTTTCAGGAAGCAATAGAGCATCGCCGCAGGCAGAAGCTCTTCTTCCTGCGTGTGCGCGAGAAGATTCTTGGCAACGAGCAAGTAGGTCAGAAGCTGCAGCCGCAGCCCATAGTACACCTCGATGAGATTGATGTACGCCGTGCCCGTCTTGTAGTCCATGACGAGGAAGTAGCGCCCTGTCTCGTCCATGTCGATGCGGTCGATCTGCCCCGTGATCTCGAGCAGGCAGCCGTCATCGAGGGCATACGTCAGGGGTGGCAGGCTGCCTGCACCGGCGCCGAAGGATCGCTCGAAGGCGACCGGACGGAATTCGCTCGCCCGATCAAGTTCGATGAGACGCACGAGCGTCTTTTTCGCCGTCTCCTCGATGCGCGAAAGGAGATTTCGATATTGCTTCGTGCTCAAGAGTATTTCATTCTGCAGTCGGGGAGCGAGCATTTCGAGGATTTCGCGCAAGATCTCGCTGCATTCCGCCTCGTCCACATCGCGCCAACGTTTGCCCTCGCTTTTCAAACGCTCGCCAAACTCGCGCAAGACCGCATGCAGCAGGATGCCGAGATCGGGCATACGGAAGCTGCGTTCGGATCTCTCCGCCAAACGCAGGCCATAATGCGCAAAATGCTGGAAGGGGCAGGCGCGGAAGGCCTCAAAGCGCGTGACACTGCCGCGCAGACGGCGCTTCTTTGCATAGAGCGCCATGGCCACCTCTTTGGGCAAGAGGTCTTCCGAAGCATGAGAAAAGAGACCCTGCCTCACTTTCTGCAAGACAGCTCGCATCTTCTCATCTCCGAGCGCCCAGTTGTATACGTCGCGCCAGAAAGGCTCGATCGTCTTTTTCTCACGATAGACGCGAAACGCCGCTGCCAGCCCCGTCACTGCTTGACGACCGCCGGCAAAGAGGCGGCTCTGCGCACTTTCCAAGGGGATGGTTTGCAGGCAAACGGCGGGCAGGACGGCGCGGATCTGACCGATCACCGAAGACGGCAAGAGAGCATTTCCTTCCGTATCGGCAAGCGCATAGGAAATCCAAAGGTAGTCACGCGCTTCAGTGAAGCCTTTGTAGAGCAGAAACCGTTCGTTGAAGCTGCCTTCGACAGAGCCTTGCGGAAGCTCAAGCCCCGCCTCCTTCAGATGCAGTCGGTCAGCATCGGAAAGCAGCCCTTTCTCATGGCTGCGGCGCGGCATGATTCCCTCATTCGCGCCCAGGATGTAGACAGCGCGCGCGTTTTCGATGCTGTTCTGCTCGAAGTCGGCAACAGTCACATAGTCCAGCCCCGGCGGAATCAAAGAAATCTGCAAGGCATCAAGTCCATCGCCCAAGATATCTTCGAATTCGCGCACCTTGATCTTCTCATCGCCGCTCGTTTCCACCATCTGCTCCAGGAGGGATATGACATCGTCCCAAATCTGCCGATGCTCACGCGCTTCAGCGAGGCGTCCCGCGCGCTCGGCCTCATCCGCCCATCGTTCCAACGTCTGCGGCACTTGGAGTTCGAGAAGCAGCTGATAGGCAGCCTCGGCATAGCCGCGCACCGTCGCCGCCGCCTTCACCGCCAGCGCGAACCCCTGCAGCGGCTCTGCTGCAGCACGGCGATAATGGTCGACCTTGTCGAGAAGCGCCTTTCCTTTCTCCGTAGCCTCCTCTTCTTCCTCCAAGCTGCGGCGGCGCTGCCAGTGCCAAGCCTCGTCCATCGTCCAGTGCGAACCGCGAATCCCGAATTCCAGCACATAGTTTTCAAGAAGGTCGGTCTCGCCGCGCGTCTGCGGGAAAAACCCCGTCTTCAATGCGCGAAACACGGCATCGTAGCGCCAGCCGCGCAACACCTCGAAGGCGGAGCGGAGAAGCTCGGCCAACGGATGATGAACGCCTGCGCGCTTGTTGTCACGAAAATACGGGATACCGCAGTCCTCAAGCGTCAAGGCGAGCATGTCGCCATAAACAGTCTCATCGCGCGTCAAGACGGCGATATCGCGCCAGCGCAGACCCTTCTCACGACACAGGCGCACGATGTCGGCGGCTGCCGCCTCCATCTCAAGGCGCCGCGTAGCCGCCTCGACGAGCGCGATGCCTGCCGCTTCCTGCTGTACCATGAGCGGGAAAGAAAATGCACCCTGCTCGATTGCTGCCAGCCCTTTGCTGCGAAAGCGTCGATTCTCCTTCAACTCATGCACGCGCACAGGAATCTGCAGTTCCTGTGCCATGAGCTTCAGCTGCTGCAAGGTCTGTGCCTGTCGGTAAAAGAGACTTCCCTCGTTCTGGTTCCTCGCTCCGTTTTCCAGATCGAAAGCCAGCGTGATATGCACAACTTCAACTTTCTGGAAGAGTGCCTTGAGGATCTTCCTTTCCTGCGGGTTAAAAAAGGAAAACCCATCAATCCAAACCTCTGCACCCTCTAGAAGACGTGCGCCGGGAATCTTCTCGGCGAGCGCATCGAGCATGTCGCCCGTATCGTTGTAGCGCCCCGCCATCTTGTCACGATAGCAGCTGTAGATGAGAGCGAGATCGTCGAGCTTCTGGCACAAGTATTCGTCTCCGAGTGCGGACTTCGCCTTCAGCAAGGCATCCTGGTCGATGCCGTAGCTGCGCATCTCTTCCATGGCGTCTTCCAGCGTTTCCGTAAAACCGCGCTGCTTTGCCGCACGCGCGAACGCCTGCATATGCTCTGCCTCTTCGGCAAGGATGCGCTTGAGGAGAAGGCGTCGCCCCACCTTCGTGATGCGCTTGGCCGCCGCGCCTCCTGTCTCCTGCAGCACATGCCGGGCAAAGCGCTTGAAGCCGAATACTATGCTGCGCACGAATCCCTCGCCCTCGCCCGCCATCATGGCGGCGAGGCGACGCTCCGCACGATACGTCGCATGTTCGGGCAGGAGCAGCACGAGTGCGCTTCCCATAGGCTCCTTCTTCATGTGCGCCGCCATGGCAGAAAGACAGGTATCCGTCTTGCCTGTGCCTGTCCGCCCTAGAATAAACTCGATCATACCCTTCTCTCCCTCACTTTTCCCATGCTGCGTTCCAACAAAAATGCCGCGCAGCATGTCTCCCGACGATGCCCGCGGCATTGTTCTTTTCCTGCAGACTGGCTCAACGTGTCAAGCCGAACGGCGTCGCAAGTCTCACGAGCGTGCGGCCGCACTCGCACGGCTCATCGAGACGCATGACCGCTTGTCCCGTGCGGTAGCGTATAAGCGGCATCGCTTCTGCCGCGAGCATCGTGACGACGAGCTCGCCCATGCGTCCTGCCTCGCGGATCACCTTCGCGCCGCTGAACTCGATGAGCTCCACATAGCAGTAGTCCTCCTGCACATGATGCCCCTGCCCCTTGCCGCACGGAAAGAAAATCCCCGCCGTGCCGATTTCAGCTGAGGCGTAGAGGTCATGCACCTCCGTCTGCAGACGATCGCAAATATGACGTTTCATTGGATTCGAGACCGCTTCATTCAGACAAACAACCGTCTTCAACGGCAAGGTCGACGGCTCGATGTCCTTCATCTGTGCGTGCACGATGAGCTGCATGACGAGCGGCTGACTTGCGAGGAGCGTATCCATGCCCGTCAGGCGCACAAGCTCGACCGCCGACTGCATATCTTCACCGAGCAGCACAGTCGTCGCGCCGATCACCTCCGCCGCCATCTGCAAATCGAGCAGACAGCCGTCCGACATGTCTCCGAGAATGCCGACGACGGAAGCGCGATGGATGCCCATCGCTGCGAAAGCGCGAGTCAGCATGTCGACGTTGTGCGCGATATCGCCGTTCGTATACATCTTGACGACAGTGCCCGTATGGCTGCGGCAACTGATGCGCAAGACGCCGCTCAAAGGCAGGGAGAGGAAGTCGAACGGCGATGTGCCCAAGATTTCGGGCAAGGATGTAAACGGCAACCTCTCTATGTCTTCCAGGCTCTCGATCTGCGGAGTGCAGACATTCGCAAACTTCTCTCGATAGAACGCACTCTTCTCGCTCGCCCAAGCGACCGCCTTTTTCAGCCGCGTGAGCTGTAAGCCTCGCAAATCATCGCAACTCATGCATTCGATCTTCTCATTTGCAAACATCCGCCCCGCCCCCTTTCCTCAAGGACTCTTCCCCCTTCAAGCCAGAGGTTTCTGATAGAAGAACGGCTGGAAGCTCGTATAGCCGATCTTACGGAAATTCAAGATCGCTTCCGTCGCTCCAACGAAAAGAATACCGCCAGGCTTCAGTGCGTGGAAGAAATTCGTATAGAGATCGAATTTCGCTTCCTCCGTAAAATAGATGACGACGTTGCGGCAGAGGATCAAGTCGAATCCCGTCTCGAAGGGATCCTTCAAGAGATTGTGACGCTTGAACTCGATGAGCTTCTTGATATCCTCATGCACAGCGAACGTGCCGTCGCTTCCCTTCGTAAAGTACTTATTGAGGCGCGGAGCCTCGACGCATTTAAGCTCATTGTCCGTGTAGATTCCCCGCTTTGCCTTGGCGATGATCTCGATGTCGAGATCCGTCGCCAGTATGCGGTGCTGCTTTCCTGGAGTCATCTCTTTCAGGATCATCGCCAAAGAGTACGGCTCTGCGCCGATGGAGCAACCCGCACTCCAGATATTGAGCTTGGGTGAGCGCGTCAACAAATCGGGTATGACGTCCGTCTCAAGCTTCGAGAACTTTTCCGGCGTGCGAAAGAACTCCGAGACGTTGATCGTCAGGTATTCAATGAAGGCATCGAACTCCTTCTTGTCCTGCGTCGCCATATCGAAATACTTCGTATACGAGTCATAGCCCTTGCGCGTCACAAGACTGCCGATGCGCCGCTTCATCTGCGGCTCCTTGTAGAGATCGAGGTCGATTTCCGTCTTTGCTTTGAGCTGTCGCTTGAATGCTCCCCAATCCTGTTCGTCCAACATATGTGTTTTACCTCCTGCCCGCGGCGAGTGTCATATGCATCGCCCACCTTTTGTTCCGCCCACAGAAAAGCCCTGCCCCGCCTCTTCACGACAAGACAGCATACTCCGTCATTATACTTCTACACCAAGTAAGGATAATCCTGTTTTTCTGGAAAAAAACGAGCTGCCGCACTGGCAGCAGCCCACGAAAAACTTAAGCCTACTTAATCTCTATGCTGTTCTTCTTAACGTCCTCTGCACCAAGCTTCGGCAGAACGACCTTGAGGATGCCGTTATCCATCGAAGCCACGCACTCCTCCCACCGGATGCCGTCGACAGCGAAAGAGCGCTCGAAACGTCCCGTGCGCCGTTCGCGCAAAAGATACCGCAAATTGTTCTCGCGCTTGGGAACCTCCACAGCGATCGTCAGATATTTGTCATCCTCGTAAGTCAGGGAGATGTCTTCCTTGGAAACGCCCGGCAGCTCCGCTTCGATCTCATAGCAGCTCTCCACGTCAAGAATGTCGCAACGGAAAGAAGCGAGCGCCCCCGTCACCTTGCCGATGGGGTTCAGTGGCTGCTCCATGATGAAATCCACCACGCGCTCCACCGTGTCGCGCGTCTTCTCTGCATTGTTTCGGAAATTGAAAGGTATGCTGCGGATCATGACATTTCCCTCCGATCAATATTCACGTCTCACTGTCGCTTTTTATATTATACGGTATTTTTTCGAAAAATTCAACTCTTTTAGAAAGCTCGTGCAAAGACGAAGGCGCGCACCGCCGACTCAAGATGTCAGCTTCATATGGCGGCGCAAGAGATAGAGGAAGTACGGCGTGCCGATGAATGCCGTCATGATGCCGACGCGGATCTCCATCCCTGTGAACAGTATTCGCCCCAGGGAGTCGCAGACGACGAGAAAGATGCTGCCAGCCAAGAGACTTGCGGGCAGCAGCCAGCGATGATCGGGGCCGATCAAAAGGCGCATCATATGCGGCACGACGAGTCCCACGAAGCCGATGTTGCCGCTGATGCAGACGCCCGCCGCCGTCGTCAGGGAAGCGAGCGCCAGAAAGAGCAGGCGAAAGAACGTCACGGGCATTCCTGCGGCACGCGCCTCGACCTCGCCGAACGCGAGGAGGTTCAGGTGACGCGAGAGAAGCAGCATGAAGGACGCACCACCAGCGATGGGCGCAGCGCCCAAAAGGACGTGATCCCAACGACGGTAGTCGAGACCGCCGATCGTCCAGAAAAGGTACTGCTGCATCTTCTGCTCGTTCATGAGCGTGAGGATCGCCGCCGTGCACGCACCGAGGAACATGCCGACGACGACGCCCGAAAGCAAGAGCGTCATGACGGGTATGCGCCCGCGGCGCATGGAAAGAGACACCGTAAGCCCCACGGCAAGCATGGCGCCGCCAAAGGCGAAGGCCGGCAGAGAAACGACACTGACTGCAGAGACGCCAAGAGCGATGGCCAGCACGGCGCCGACGGAAGCACCGCTCGATACGCCGATGATGCCAGGGTCAGCCAGCGGATTGCTGAAGATGCCCTGCAGCACCGCTCCCGATATGCCCAGTCCCGCCCCCACCATGAGCCCCACGAGCGTGCGCGGCAGACGGATGTGCCAGAGCACCGCCTCCTGCTCAGGCGTGACGACGACATCAGAAAAAAACGGCAGACCCAACGCATGGGAAAAAGCCGCCAGTACGCACTCCATCGAGATGTCGTACTGCCCGGAACTCATCGAGAGAACGATGGCGAAGAGGACGAGACACGGCAGGAACAGACAGAAGAAACGTTTTCTCTTTTTGTAATCTTTCACGATGCCGCCTCCTCTTCTCCCAAGATGACCTGTAAAAGATGCGATTTCCTGCCCACCTCCCGCTCCGCTTCCGTAAATACTTCCGCATGTTTCGTCAGGGGATTCTCCACGACCTTGATGGGCGCACCGTAAGCGCGTGTCAGAAGCTCCGCCGTCAGCACCTCACGCGGCTGGCCGTCGGCGAGAAGAGCGCCGCGCCCGATGAGCAAGAGCCGGGAGCAGAAGCGTGCGGCAAGAGACAGCTCGTGCGCGACGAGCACGACCGTCTTGCCCGCCGCACAAAGCTCGCGGCAGAAGCGGAAGATTTCTTCCTGATAGATGATGTCCAATCCTGTCGCCGGCTCATCGAGGAACAGCACAGGCGTCTGCTGCGCGAGCACCTTGGCGAGCAGCACGCGCTGGCGCTGTCCGCCCGACATGGCTCCGAGCGACTTTTCCGCCAGCTCCGTGACGCCCGTATATGCCATGCACGCTTCGGCGATCGCGATATCATGCGCCTTCTCCTGACTCCACCACGAAAGGTATGGATACCGTCCCGAGAGCACGACCTCGCGCGCTGAATAGTCGAAGGTCAGTTCCAAATGCTGCTGCAGATAGGCAGCGTTCCTCGCAAACTCCTTCACCGGCAAATCGCCAATCTTGCGCCCCATGAGGGCGACCTCGCCCGCAAGCGCCGGCAGGATGCCGCGCATCGTCTTCAAAAGCGTGCTCTTGCCCGCGCCGTTCGGCCCGATGAGACCGACCATCTCGCCCGCTGCAATGCCGAACGAGACGTTCTCCAAGATCACCTGCCGCTCATAGCCCGCATAAAGGCCCGCAACCCGTATCATTTCCTGCAAATTCCACCGCTCCTTTGCTCGGAAAGCACGGATAAATCCAGTTGCCTATCTTCAGGCATTCGGGCGACTTTATTTGTCCGTGCTTCCTTTATAACATCTATAACATCCATTGTCGTCGCAGAATGTGACCGTTCCAAAGCTGTTCCTCGATGAAGCGCGAGCCGCGCAGTCCCATGAACGGCGCATCCGTCAGATGAATGCGGTCGAGCACAGGACTGGCGACGGGCAGGAACTGCGCGTGCTGCGGCACAACTTGCGCCGCTTCGTTGCTGCTCGCGAGCAGCAGCCCGTTCTTCATGGAGGTGAGGAACTGCGCCAGCTCCGCCGTATGCGTCTCAGAAAAAACCTCGTCGGCGATCCCGGTGGCATCTGCCGCTTCCTCTGCCTCCGCCGCCACAGCGAGGCGGCGCACATCCGCCCACTCCGTGCGCAAGGCTCTTGCCAACCCCCAGGCCATGGAGGATGGCG
>ERZ773197.228-NODE-228-length-47614-cov-7.684035_pt1 | contig 47614 bp, 38 predicted proteins | sample MGYA00580999_ERZ773197 | MGnify/ENA primary metagenome ERZ773197 (study PRJEB29015, sample SAMEA2738166) | human oral metagenome | biome: human oral; feature: human-associated habitat; material: saliva | place: China | collected 2185 ...
CCTCTTTTGAAGTCTTTGTTCCTTTAACTTTAAGGAAGATTTGTTCAAAATCGTTTGCAGAATATACTCCGTACAAGCCTGTTCTTCCAGAACTACTTGCATAAAGAGGTCATCCATCAAGGTTAGAGATGCTATGATTTTTTTCTTTTCCAGAGCATTCATCTTTTTTCTTGTTCTCTTTGAATTATCTTCTGAATAATCGAATTTTTTAGTATTAGACTTGGTAAAATTTGTTTTTTCCATAAGTCACCTGCTGAAAATAGAAATAATAGAAATAGATAAAGAAAAATTTATAGTCTTTAGAATAAATGAAAAAAATAGCGATATACGAATTAAAAATTTAATGTAGACTATTTAGAAAGTTGTATGATTCATTGATTTATATTTTACAACGAGTTAAAGGAATCTCCTATACTCCACATTCGGATAATATCCGTATATTGATAATATAAAAGTTTAGTTGATGAAATCACTGCACATCCTCTCCCAGCCTATCCTCCCCTTCGCTTGTATTCGAGAGCTTAGGAACACTGATTATTCTCACTTTTGCCTATAATCGAAAATCTAGAAGCTCTGCTTATCCTAACTTTGTCCATAATTGAAAGCCAAGAACATTTCATATTCGGGTTATAGGACAAAACGTGTTGATGGCTAGTCCCAATTAGTGAATGTTTTATCCATGTGATGAAGATCACTCCAAACGATAGCATCGCCCCAGATAGAGAGGCTTTTTTCTAACTTTTGTTTCTCATTCATTTTTTTATAGAGTGCTGCAATGCTTTTATCGGTAGGCATTCCATTTAATATTTCAGACGAAGAAAGCGGCTCTGGAGAGTGCATATAGCACCACCAGAAGACCGCTTTTATTCTTCTTTCTATAGATAACCCTCTATGATTTCTTAGCATTTCTCTAAGTCTTGCATTAACTCCACATTCTATCCTGTTATTCGTTGAAGGCGCAGAGAAATCTGCAGCTAGTTCCTTATCCAAGTATGTAAATAGGGTATTTTCTTTGATGAGCTTAAGCAATGATCTTTCAGCTTTTAAAATTCTTTCATGTGTTGGTCTTTTATTTCCATGCTCATCTACCGTCATTTCATTAAGAAATGCTTGATACTTCTTTACCCATGCAATAAATCGTTGTACCCATGTTTCTCTCTCGCTATTGCTTTTTATTTTTAGGAGATCTTTAGCCAAGCAATAAAGCTCTATGCCGGCCATAGTGTTTGGTCTGGAGGTGGTATAACGCCTTACTTGGCAAAATACATGAAAGATACACCTTTGATGCTTTGCTTTCGGCCACGTCTGTTGCAAAGCCTTTGCGCAGCCGCTTCCTCCATCTGATACAACCATCTTTGGTTCAGCTATACGTTTCATTAAGGCATTCCAAGCGCCTGCATGCTCATATCGGCATAAGTACCATCCAAGCACATGTGTTTCGTCACAGCAGATGAGTATACATGCCTTTCGGCCAAGATATATGCCATCTAAAAATAGCACATCTTTGGAGCTTTCTACTTTAGACGGCATAGTCCAAATATCCCAAAATTTACTTGTCTTTCTCCTAAAGCTTCTTCCTTTTCCGGGCATGGTAGATTGAGCATCTTTACCAAATAACCAGTCTAAAAAGCTTTTCAATTCCTTTGAGTTATTATCAATCTTGTGTGTAAAAGAGGATTTACATATCTTACAAAGCCAGCGTTGGGAGCCGGCATTTGTTTTTCCTGACTTAACGCATTTCTTTCCACAAATAGGACAATTTACTTGATTCATTTAATCTTCCTCCAAGAAGTATATTTCTAAGGAAGATTAAACCCTCATAACCATATGATTTACAAGGCTCTACAGAGTTTTTATCAACACGTTTTGTCCTATAACTCATCTTTAATCCGGATTTTTAGATAAAAAAAGAACCCCGAAGGGTTCTTTTTAAAATTTCTGAAAATTACTCAGCGAAATCGTAAGTTGTTCCATCTACCGTTGCTGTTCTAGCAGCTGGGGTAGCTGACTTATGTGTAACAAGCTTGTTCTGTCCAGCATAAATAATCTTACCATCTTTATCTGTCCAGTAGTAGTTATCATTGCTATCCTTAATGTTCTTCTTCTGCTTCTGAACAGCTCCTGCAGTGTTTACAAGTACGTAATCACCGCTTGCAGAATGGTTATCATCAATAGTATTACCATCGAAGTACTCAACTGCTTTCTGGTTACCTGACAGAGTTGCAAGTTGCTGAACATTTCCAGAATCAACACGCACGAAAGCATAGTTAGAATCATCGTTGTTAGCCTTAAGAACTATACCATTCTTAGCATACTTCTTAATCTTAGCTACATAATTGTTTGCAGCTTCACCACCGTTATTGAAGTACATCTCGTAGGTATCATCATCGAAGTCTACCTTCTGGTATCCGGTCTTTCTGGAACCGTCCTTCTCACCATCGCCGGAGAAGTAGTATACCTTATCGGTGATATTTAATCTTGCATAAGTTGCACCGTCAAGATCCTGATAATCATTGTCGCCTACACCGGATGCAGCGTCGAAGTATCTACGTCCATCAGGAGAACTTACTAAGCCGGAAACCATACGGCCATACTGATCGAAGGCATATACCTTACCCTTAATCTTCTTAACCTTATCCTTAACGATCTTACCGCTGTTATCTGCATACCACCAAGAAGCGGAATCGTTCTCATAATCCTTCTTAATATAGGACTCAGCCGGAACAGCCCAAATCCACTGGTTCTTTCTAGCACCGCCATCGCCGTTTACATAAACAACGCTGTCAGATGCCATTGGCTTAGCGCTGAAAAAGCTTCCGGATGCCTTTACTGCTGTAGACCAATCCTCAATCATACGGCCCTTCTCATCGAAGTAGTAGGTCTGTCCGTTGATGGTCTTCTTTCTATCACGAGAAATCTTACCGTTGTCATCGAAATAGAACCAAGCAGTGCTGTCATCACCATTGTCGTTTACAGTTAACTGTACCCAACCGTGCTGAGCAGAACCGTCATCAAATCCGCCATAGTAGTACTTAGCAGTTGTCCAAGCGTCATCGCCATTTACAAGTGTAGACTCATCGCCTAACCAACCGTAAAGCATCTTACCATCCTGGTCGAAGAGATACTTCTTGCCGTTGATGGTCTTGATATCGGAAATAGTAAGTGAATCGTTCTTATCTCTGTAAGCCTTACCGTCTGCCCCGAAGTACATCCATCTCTTATCGTTTCCGTCCTCTGTGGACTCGTCGAAGGATACCCACTGGTTGGTAACCATAGCGCCATCGCCGTTTACGAAATAGTAATCATCGTTGTTCTGAACAACTTCGTTCTTAGCCATGTTTCCATCGGATCCAAGGTAGAACCAATAGTCTCCGGACTTTCTCCAAGCATCAGCAACAGCATTTCCCTCGTTGTCAAGGTACTGCCACTCACCTGTGGAATTGTTCCAGCCTGCAGCAAAAGTTACTGCAGAAGCTCCAATAGCAAGTAAAGCTGTTGCAGATAAAGCTGCAACCAATTTTGTTTGCTTTCTCATAATTAATGCACTCTCCTTTTTCATTCATGGAAATAATAATCCAAGTTGCGTGACGATTATACCCCTTAATTCTCTTCCATTCAAGAGTTTTTCTAAAGAAATTCTGATTTTTCTTTATTTTTAGGGCTCGCCCCGTTACCTGTCCTACTATAAACTATGTTTTCCTCCTTGTCTATTACAAAGGAAAAACAAATGCTTACGAAGTTCTTAAGCTAATTCTTAATACATTCCTAATCAATTCTTTTGTTTTGGGGTTTTTCAAGCCATTTAAAACTAGCTTTTATCGGATAAATTTATCTCGGAATATCAAAACTCTCATCACAATGACTTACTCTCCTAGCTTAACCAGTCTCTTTTCTTCAAAGGACTTCTTCATGGCGAAGCAGATTTCTGTTGCCCGGGTTCCGTCATATACGGAAAGCTTCGGCTTTTTCTTTTCGATAATACACTGAATAAATTCCTGCATTTCTAAAAGGTATGCCTCATCGAATCTTTCCGGGAAGCTTTCTACGCACTCTTGACGGGCTCCGTAACGGTCATAGAGGATGGCCAGATTCTTCTCCGGCACGGGACTGATTCTGATGCTGCCTTCCGTTCCCACAATCTCTGTTTCAATATGATAGCCGTGGGCTGCGGTTCTTCCCACATGAAGCTCCGCAATTCCTCCATTTTCCAGCTGGAATAATGCCGCACCGGTTTCTGTATCATTGCAGGATAAAAATTCCGGATGCTTGAAATTTGCTCCCAGAGCATATACTTCTTTCACTTCACTTCCCAAGAACCAACGAATCAGATCCACATCATGGCTAGCCATATCGATAAAAAGGCCTCCGCTGGTTGGGGCAAACTTGATAGCACCCTCTACAGCCGCCTCCGGATCGATTCCTGTTGCCTTTACCATATAGGGAGTTCCGATAGCACCCTCTTCAATCTTTTTCTTCGCGTAACTGTAAGAGGGATCAAAACGGCGCATAAATCCCAAGAAGAATACCTGGTCGGGATGGGCCTCCACTGCCTTCTCCGCCTTCTTACATTCTTCCACATCTACTCCAAGAGGCTTTTCTGTAAAGACATGGAGGCCTTTCGCTAGAGCCTTTTCAATTTGATCACAGTGACAGGGACTGGAGCTTACGATAGCTACTGCATCTAAATCTGCCTTGTCCAGCATCTCTTCATAAGAAGTAAAAGTTTCTGAAACCTTCAATTCTTCCTTTGCATACTGTAATTCCGCTTCCATAATGGAGCAGGCAGCCACCAGCTTTGCTCCGGGAATTTTAAAGGCAATGTTTCTTGCGTGTACCTTTCCTAAGCGTCCCAGTCCTACGATGCCCACTTTAATCTCGCTCATATTTTTCTCCTATTGTTGTATGTTTTCTATTTTGTATTGTTTCCATAAAAAAATCACGGATTTGTTCACTAACAGTGGAGTTATTCTTGCCCACATTTTTTTAGGAACAAATCCGCTTTAGATTCATTTTTCAGCTATTCAATTTTCGATGGAATAGACCTGATAGAAATTTGTCTTATTTCTTTTTCTTCTGCATTCTCTCTCTTGTTACATCCAGAAGTACGGCGCCAATGATTACCAAACCAAGCACCAGGTTCTGCCATGCGGAGGGTACGGAAAGCAGGGTGAATCCGTTTCTGAGTACCGCAATGATTAAAGCGCCCAGCATGGTTCCTACCATAGTTCCCTTTCCTCCCATGAAGGAAGCTCCGCCGATGATGCAGGCTGCGATAGCATCGGTATCGTAAGGCTGGATAGCATTTGCACCGTTAGAGATTCCGGAACGGCCGATGGATACGATTCCTGCAAAGCCTGCCATAAAGCCGGAAAGCACATAGCAGAAGGTTAATACATTGTCCGCATTGATTCCGGAAAGACGGGTAGCCTCCATGTTTCCTCCGGCACAGTAGATGGAACGTCCCAAGGCAGTCTTTGTAAGAAGGATATGCATCAGGATATAAATGGCGATAACCACCACGAAGCTGATGGGGAAGCCCCCTAAGATGGTGGCACTTCCCAGTACCATGATACCTTCCGCACCGGTGTTGGAGAAGCTGATCATCTGAGAAGAGGTAATGATTAATGCCGCTCCCCAAAGCACGTTCTTCATACCCAGAGTGGATACGAAGGGGTGGGGAAGGTGGAGTCTGGTCAGAAGAAGACCGTTAATCAGTCCCACAACACCGCCTACTACAAGCACTGCCAAGAATAGGAATACCGGGTTGGTAATACCCATTTTCACCATAGCTCCTGCCACGCAGGCTCCGAAGGTTGCCGTAGCGCCTACAGAAAGGTCGATTCCTGCGGTAATCAGGGTAAGCAACATTCCGGTGGAAAGCAGAGCGTTAAAAGAGGTCTGCTTTAAGATGGACATCAGGTTTGCCTTATCCAAGAAGTTGGGAGAAGCCAATGCCAATGCGATACACAGAATGATCAGTGCCGCAAATGTTCCAATATAATTACTTAAATTTCCTAATTTTGATTTTTGCATCTTATACCTCCCAAGCTGCTTTCATCACGGATTCCTGATTGAAAGCATCTGTACTTCTTGACATTTCTCCGGTGATTCTTCCTTCGCGCATTACCAGCACCCTATCACTCATTCCCAGGATTTCCGGCATTTCGGAAGACACCATGATGACACATTTTCCCTCTTTTACCAAACGGTTAATCACCTGATACACCTCAACCTTGGCCCCTACGTCGATTCCTCTGGTAGGTTCATCCAAGATATAGATATCCGCATTGGTATTTAACCACTTTCCGATAACCACCTTCTGCTGGTTTCCTCCGGAAAGTTGTCCTACTCTTTCTTCCTGGCTCGGACACTTAATGCTTAGCTCGTTAATTCTGCCCTCACCCATGCTATCCATATCCTTCTGACTCAAGAACAAGCCCTTCTGATAGCCCTTTAAATTCGCTAAAATCAGATTGTTCTGAATGGACTCATTTAAAATCAGTCCCTGTCCCTTCCGGTCCTCGGTCAGGAAAGCAACTTTTGCCCGGATAGCATCTTTGGGATTCTTAATATCCACCTTTTCCCCACGGATATAGATTTCTCCTCCGTCAATGGGGTCTGCTCCAAAGATGGCTCTCATGGTTTCTGTTCTTCCCGCACCTACCAGTCCGGAAAATCCCAGTACTTCTCCGCCGTAAGCCTTAAAGGATACATTGTGAAGCACGCCCTTGCGGTGAAGATTCTTTACTTCCAATAAGGGCTTTTCGGAACGCACGCCTGCTTCCTTCGGGAATTGGTTATCCAGAGAACGGCCTACCATGGCCTTAATCAGGCTGTCATTGTCCCAATCCGCCACGTCCTTGGTATCAATGTATTCTCCGTCACGGATAACGGTAATCCGGTCACAGAGTTGGAACAGCTCCTCCAGCTTATGGGACACGAAGATAATGCCAATCCCCTGCGCCCGTAAATCTCTACAGATTTTCAAAAGCTCTTCTACCTCTTTTTCCGATAAGGAAGAAGTAGGCTCATCCATGATGATGCACTTGGCATTGGCCAGAAGGGCCTTGGAGATTTCAATCATCTGCTGTACACCCATGCCGTAGTGTCCTGCCGGCTTCCGCACATCTACGTCCAATCCCAACTTCTTCATCATGTCCTGGGCTATCTGGTGCATTTTTCCATAGTCCAGTAATGGCCCTTTGTGAATCCACTTGTTGATAAACATATTGTCGGTTACCGAAAGCAGCTTCTCAATATTCAGTTCTTGATACACGCAGGATATTCCCGCAGAAATGGCCTGCTGTGGAGTTTTAAATTGTCTTTCCTGTCCTTCTACGATGATCTGCCCCTCATCCGGATGGTATACCCCAGTTAATACTTTAATCAGCGTAGACTTTCCTGCTCCATTTTCTCCGATCAATCCTAAAATCTCGCCTTTACGTACATCTAACTGCATCTTGCTTAGCGCAACCACACCGGGGAAGGTCTTGCGTACATCTTTCAGTTGTACAATACTTTCCTTCATGCTTTCCCCTTTATTTTACTCTTGTGTATAGTGCCTGTTATGATTTTCACAAAAATGTATTTGAAAAAAATTTCTTTTTTATCTTCTTTCAAGAAAAGGGATGTTTTCTTATGAGGAGAAACATCCCTTTGTTGTGCTTAGATTCACTTCATTTTGCTCGGAAGCATCCGCTATCTTCCGGCTGATTTGATTTTCAAAGCTATGATTACTTTCCTAAGTAAGAGTTCAGGTCATCCAATCTCTTCTGCGCGTTGTCCTTTGTGATTACGGATACGCCGGAGTTGATGAACTCTGGAAGCTCTGTTCCATTTAACTTTGCAACAGTTGCAGCTACAGACTTGTATCCCATGTCATAAGCTTCCTGTGCAACAGACATAGACTCTGTTCCGTCAAGGATAGCTTCACATGCGGACTTGATGCCGTCGAAGCCCATGAAAATGGTATTCTTGTATGCTTCGTTACCCTTAGCTGCTCTTGCTGCTGCGATAGCCATATCGTCATTGTTACAAGCGATGATAGCGATTCCTTCCGGGTGGTTCTGCATAATAGCTTCCATAGAAGTTACAGCCTTATCTGCTACTGCGTCAGCATACTGGATTTCCTTCTCCAAGAACTCTCCGCCTGCTTCATTGATACCTTCCTGATATCCCTTCAGTCTTGCAGTTGCTGTTCCGTCTCCCTGTACTCCGGAAATGGAGATGGCCTTAATCTCTGTCCAGCCTCTCTTCTTTGCTTCCTCAACAGCAGCCTTTCCGCCTTCCTTTGCCGCAGTGTCATTTGCAGTTCCTACGAAGGATAATACTTCCTTAGCATCGATATTGGTATCTACTGCTACGATTGGCTTGGTCTGTCCTGCGATAAGAGTCTTAACCAGGTCAGCCTGTAATGGAGCGATAACATATCCGTCATAGCTTCCGGAGTTTAAGTCGGTCTCGATCATGTTCTGCTGCTCGTCATAAGCAGTCTCGGAGCTTGCACCCTTAACCTCAACCTTAACGTTTGGGTGATCCTTCTCAAATGCCTTTGCTCCTGCTACCACATAGCTCCAGTACTCGGAGGAGGTGGTCTTTAAGATTACGTCAATCTTGTAATCTCCTTCGAAGCTTGCTCCTGCCAAGGGATCCTCGGAAGAATCGGACTTAGCCTCAGCCTTCTCCTCTTTCTTCTCTTCCTTAGCTTCCTCGGACTTAGCCTCTCCGGACTTAGCCTCTTCGGACTTTGCCTCGGTTCCTGCATTTTCTGTCTTGGTCTCAGTCTTGTCACATCCTGTAAGAGCGAAGGAAAGAGCAGATGCTGCCATTAAAACTACAAGTGCTTTTTTAAACATTTTGATTACCTCTCTTATAAAATGGATTTTTGTTCCTCTTGGAACGGGTTATTTTATCGATCAAGAACTTTTCTCTTCTATATAGAAGAATTCCGCTCTTAGATTTCACTAAGTTGTACAGGGCGCTTCTCTAACAGAGACTTTCTTGCTGCCATAGCCACGCGTACGGATTCCAAACCGTCCTTACCGCCTACAGGCACTTCCTTGCCCTCTAATACTGCATCTACGAAGTCCTCCATTTCCGCAATAAAGGCATCGTTATATCTCTCTAAGAAGAACCATGTGGGCTTTGCTCCCTCCACACCGGATGCAGTGCTGATATAAGCTTCATTTTCCAGATTGTTGTTGTCCTGTACACAGCCCTTTTCGCAATGTACTTCCACTCTCTGATCATAACCGTAGGGAGCCTGACGACAGTTGTCGATTACGCCGATGGCACCATTGGCAAACTTCAAGGTTACGATAGCGGTATCCACATCGTCATACTTTGCAAAGTCAGGATTTACCAGGCAAGCGCCTACTGTGTTTACTTCGGTAATATCGGAGCCTGCAAGGTAACGAACCATGTCAAAGTCGTGAATCATCATATCCATAAAGATTCCGCCGGATACAGCTACATAGGACATAGGTGGTGCTTCAGGGTCTCTGGAGCAAACCTTTACTACATAAGGCTTTCCTAACTGGCCGGATGCCACCACATCTCTTACCTTCTTGTGAGAACGATCGAAACGACGAACGAATCCAAGCTGCAACTTCACTCCTGCCTTCTCAACCTCCGCCAAAGCTTCCTTAATCTTATCCAAGTCGGTGTGGATTGGCTTCTCACAGAAAATCTGCTTTCCTGCTCTTGCGGACTGGATAATGAAATCTGCGTGGGTGTCTGTGGAAGAACAAATCAAAACCGCCTCTACCTCTTTGTTCTCAAAAACATCCTTGGGATCCTTGCTGCAGTTTGTGATGCCGATGCCCTTAGCCCAGGCTTCCATCTCTTCATTTAAGAAGGGGTCTACCGCCACAATGATTTCTGCGTTAGGAAGACTGTTTTGGATGTTCATGGCATGAAGCTTTCCGATTCTGCCCATTCCCAAAAGTCCCATTTTTACTGTTTTTCCCATAATTCCTCCTTTTGTATTTTTACTCCGCTATCCTTCTTCGGAGCTTTTTACTTCTTTTGTGTTTTACTGCTTTACATTTTTCTCTATAGATTTACTTCGACAAGCTTGTTCCGCCAAATGTTCTATAGCTTTTTTCTGCAAGATTCTGATGAAGTGATGAACTATCTTGTTCCCGGCTTATAGTCCGGTCTTCTCGTGAATGTACTTTCTGGCCTTGATAGCGTACTCCAGTGGATTTGCCTTTGCAGGATCCTGCTCAGCCTCTACCAGTACCCAACCTTCATAGCCTGATTCTTCGATAATCTTGAATAATGGAGCAAAGTCCACATCTCCGTCACCGGGAACGGTAAAGCATCCTTCTCTTACGCTCTTTAAGAAGCTCCAATGATTCTTTCTGGACTCCTCTACCACAGCCTTTCTTAAATCCTTTAAGTGGATGTGGCGAACTCTGGAGATATACTTCTTTAAAACCTTCTCAGGGTCAATTCCTGCAAAGGAGCAGTGTCCGCTGTCGAAAAGCAGGAATACATACTCGGGATCTACATCCGCCATAAAGCGGTCGATTTCTTCCTCGGTCTGTACTACGGTTCCCATGTGGTGATGGAAGGTAAGAATCATGCCCTCTTCCTTGGCAATCTTACCCAGCTTGTTTAAGCCCTCGGTAAGCTTCTTCCACTCCTCATCATTCATCACATATTTGCCTTCCAAAATCGGCTGATCCAGCTTTCCCTGGGTGCTGTAGCTTTGCTCGGAAACACCGATTCTCTTTGCGCCAACAGCCTTTAAGAATGCCAGCTCCTTACGGAAAGCCTCTTCTGTCTCCTCGTAGGGCTTGGAAATCAGGAAGGAGGAGAACCAACGGTTACAGATGGTTAATCCTCTTAAGTCCAAAGCCTTCTTCAGCTCTACAGGATCTGTAGGATAGTGACTTCCTACCTCTGTTCCGGAAAATCCTGCCAAAGCCATTTCGGAAACGGTCTGCTGAAAGGTATTTTCCTTTCCCAAATCCGGCATATCATCATTGGTCCAACCGATGGGGGCAATACCCAGAGAAATTTTTTCCTTGTTTAACATAGTTTGCTCCTTTTTCTCAACTCTCGCAGCAATGCTGCTTTTATTTTCTACAAGAGGATGAGCTTCTGTTTCCTTCCTCTTGCTTAAAACTTTGCATCATGTAACCAGGTGTAGCGCTCATCCTCACAACGGTCTGTCTGGTTCCAGGGCTTTCCTGGCAAATGCCGAATCATCCAGCAGGTATACATCAAAAATCCCGGTGCTACCGCCTGGGGATGTAAGCATCCTCCTGGGATTGCGGAAAAGCTTCCGTCTACGGATTTGAATACCTCGTCTCCCACGAAGCTGGCGCCAAAACCCTCCGGTCTGTCAAACTTGAAGTAATAGCACTCCGGCTGATCGTGTCTATGGGGCAGGTAGCCGGACCAGTTTCCTCTATCATTTAAGACCTCTCCCAAAACCATGTTGGAAAGGGGGGCAATTTCATGGTCGAAAATGGTGTTTACCTGACGGTTGGCTACATTTCCAAACTTTCCCTTTGCGCCGGAGTAAATCCAGGGCGCATCCTTTGGCTCATAAAACTCTGTGGGAAAATCCTTTTCATTTTCCGTACACTGTACAAGAATTTCGCTATCCTCCAGAGCCCTAATCAAAACCTCTTTTCCCTTGGAAAGATGCACTGCATAGGGTCCTTCGGTAAAGACATCCTTACGGCTTCCTTCTTTTTCCGTTCCATCATAGACAAACTTGATTTTTCCGGAGAGAAGCAATACGGCAAACTCTTCCTTTTCCTTGGAAAAACGTCTTTCCTCTCCCTTTTTCATCCGGTATACCCGGATGTCCATCAGCATATCCCGGTATTCATTTTCATAGGTGCAAAGAATCTGCTCGCCCTCCGCACTGAACTCCGGATATCCAAATACTTTTTTCTCCATATTTCCTGACTTTCTCTAGTACTTTCTAGCCTCTTCTCTGTGACGAATCACTTCTTCGTAAGCTTCCTTAACAGATGCTTTCTCGGAAACCGCAGCCATTCCCACGTCCCACCAAGCTTCATAGCCGTTGGTCATGGTCTTTGGAATGACCTTTAAGTCAAAGAGACAAGTTCTATCCTGCTTCTTCGCATCCTCTAAGGCCTCTTCCAATTCCTGGACAGTCTTACAGGTATAGGTCTTTAAGCCGTAGCCCTCTCCCACCTTGGCATAATCCACAAGAATCAGCTCGCCCTCAGGCTTCTGTCCTGTGGTATAACGGAACTCTGTGGCAATACTGCCTACGCCGTGGGTCATCTCCAGATTGTTGATGCAACCGAAGCCGCAGTTGTCAAAGACAAGGATGTTTACCTTCTTCTTTTCCTGCACGATGGTCATAATCTCGGAGTGAAGCATCTGGAAGGAGCCGTCTCCCAACACTGCATAAACTTCCTTCTCCGGCTCTGCCATCTTTACCCCAAGGGTTGCAGCAACTTCGTAGCCCATGCAGGAGTAGCCGTACTCTGCGTGATAAGCGTAGCGGGAATCTGTTGTCCAAAGCCTCTGCATACAGCTGGGAAGGGAGCCTCCTGCTGTGATTACGATACCGTCTGCAGGCATCTTTCTCCGAAGAGCGGCAATTGCTGCGGTCTGGGTAAGATAGCCTTTAGTCTTTTCCACAAACTCCGGAATGGTTCTTGGGTCTCTTTCCGGTACCAATGGCTCGAATCCCTCTTCCTTGTAGGCATATTCAGCTAAACGATTATATTCCTTATCCCATTCCGCCTTACAGCTTTCGATTTCTCCCTTGTAAGCGGAACGATAATTCTTTTCTCTTAATGCCTTAGCCAGTTCTTCCAAAGTAGCCTTGGCATCTCCTACCGCCTTGATGGCATCCATCTTATAGGCGTGGTAGCGGTTGTTGTTAATAGTAAGAACCTGCACTCCCTCTTCTCTGAAGAGCCACTTGGAGCCGGTGGTAAAGTCTGACAGGCGAGAACCGATAGCCAGCACCGTATCCGCTTCTTTGGCAATACGATTTGCCGCCAAGGTTCCGGTAACACCGATTCCTCCTAAGCAATACGGATCACTGGAGTGGCAAGCGCTCTTTCCGGCCTGGGTCTCTCCGAAAGGAATATTGAACTCCTTACAGAAGGCTTCCACAGCCTCTCCGGCCTCACTGTACTTTACGCCTCCTCCTACAACGATAAGAGGTTTCTTGCTCTTAGAAATGGCATCTGCCAAATCCTGCACTTCTTCCTTCGCCGCAGATACTCTGCTGATTCTGTGTACTCTCTTTTGGAAGAAATACTCCGGATAGTCGTAGGCTTCTCCTTCCACATCCTGGCAAAGACCGATAGCCACCGCTCCGCACTCGGAAGGATCGGTAAGGACTCTCATGGCCTGAATCAGGGCGGACATAATCATTTCCGGTCTAGTAATTCTGTCCCAGTATTTGCAAAGTGGCTTAAACGCGTCATTGGTGGTTACCGCAAGACTGCCTAAGTTCTCCAGCTGCTGTAAAACCGGATCCGGCTGTCTGGAAGCGAAGGTATCCGCCGGGAAAAGTAACAATGGAATATTGTTCACTGTTGCTGTAGCTGCTGCTACCAGCATATTTGCAGAACCGGGACCTACTGAAGAAGTACAAGGAATAATTTTTCTCCGATTATGCTGCTTAGCAAAGGCGATAGCCGCATGGCACATTCCCTGCTCATTTCTTCCCTGCATTACATGGAGGCTTCCGGGATTTTCGTCCAAAGCCTGACCGATTCCTAAAGCAATGCCGTGACCGAAGATGGTGAAAAAGCCTTCTACAAACTTGCTCTCTTTTCCGTCAAAGCACACATACTGCTGATCCAAAAACCTTACAATGGCCTGTGCCACCGTTAAACGAATTGTCTTCTCCATTTTTCACTCCTATACTCTGGCAATCATCTCTCCATACTGTTCTTTTTCTTCCTTAATGAAGGCCTGAAGCTCTTCAGTTGTAGGAAGATCCACGGAACAGTTGTTGGAGCGAACCATCATTGCCGCCTCTGCAGAACCGTTTTCCAAACAAACAATCATCTCTTCTCCCTTAAATAAAGAAGATAAAAATGCTGCATTGTAGCCATCTCCACCGCCGAAGCCCTTTCTGGCCTCTACCGGGAATGGCTTAATGCTGTAGGCCTTTCCGTCCTTGGTATAGGCTGTGGAGCCCTTCATACCATGCTTAATCACTAAAATGGTTGCATTCTGAGAGAACCAGTATTTAGCACTTTCCTCATCACTCATGCCTTTTTTGATGAACTGCTCTGTTAAGTCAAATTCCTCTCTGGAGCCGATAATCAAGTCCGCTTCCTTCGCCACCTGTGCATAATAGATGCCGATTTCATCCTGATTCTTCCAGTTGTAGGCACGGTAGTCGATATCGAAAATGAGCTTTACGCCATTTTTCTTTGCCAGCATTACAGCCTTTAAGGCAGCCTCTCTGGAGGGACTCTCCGCTAACGCAGTTCCGGAAATCAGAATCGCCTTTGCCTTCTTGATATATTCCTCATCAATATGCTCTACGGAAAGAGATAGATCCGCCGCCTGGTTTCTATACATCAGGATGGAGCTTTCCGACTTGGAACGCATCTCGGTAAAGGTAAGTCCAAGCTTCTCTCCCTGCTGTGCCCGAACAATGTGACTGGTATCCACACCCTTTTCGGAAAGGAAGTTAATCACAAAGTCTCCAAACTGGTCATCGGATACGCAGGAGAAAAATCCCGCCTTTAGGCCATGCTTCTGTACACCCAATGCGGAGTTTGCAGGACTGCCTCCTACAAACATTTCAAAGAAATGCACCTGTTCCAAGGGCTTAAACTCTTCTTTTACCTCCTTGGAGTATGCCGGATTAAAATCAATGGCTACTCTTCCTAAAAAGATAATATCCAATTCTTTACTCTGATCTAATGAAAACAGTTCCATTTTTTCTCCTCCGAAAATCCTATTCTTTTCCCGCAAACACCAGAATATGGTGTTGTGCCGTCTTTTCTACTTCCTCAACTGCTCTTTTACTCATCTTATAGAAGTCTCCCTTGGGATTCTCCTCACAATATTCTTTGCAAGCCTTTACCACCGCCGTAGCCAGCGCCGTTGCAATGTTTATTTTCTGAATGCCCAGGTGGCTGGCTCTTTGGAAGTCCTCATCAGAAATCCCTGAGCCTCCGTGAAGTACTAAAAATTGTTCCGGCAATGCCTGATGAATTTCTTCTAAAATATCAAATCGAAGCTTCGGTTCCCCGTCATAGTTACCGTGCTTGTTTCCAATGGCAATGGCTAAAGCTGTAACGCCCGTCTCTTGACAAAATCGAAAGGCATCTTCCTTCTTGGTATAGGCCACGCCGTGATCCACACCTCCGCCTTCTCCCTTTCCTACTAATCCAAGTTCCGCTTCCACATCCGCATCATAGTTTTTCGCCATTTCGATTACTTTTTTGGTATTAGCGATATTTTCCTCTATCGGAAGAAGTGAGCCGTCATACATGACGGAAGTGAATCCCATCTGAAGAGCCTTCTCAATGGTTTCAAAAGTCAAACCGTGATCCAAATGCACTGCAATATCAATAGAAGAATTCTTCGCTGCCGAAAGCATCATGGGCCCCATCAGTTCCAGCGGTGCTGTTCCGAATCTCGCCTCTGCCAGCTGCAAAATCACAGGAAACTTTAGTTCCTCAACAGCTGTCATAACTCCCATCAGACTTTCCATACTGTAAACACTCAGGGAGGCACAAGCTCTGTTCTCTTTTCTTGCATTTTCCAGCAACTTACTCATCTTTACCAGTGGCATTTGATTTTCCCCCTTAACTATCTAATACTTTCTCATTAATTATGAAAAATATTATCAATTCATTGCTTTTATGTCAATACAATTTGCAAATTATGGTTAATTTCTACCTATTCATGGGTAAGTTTTTGTAAAATTCAACAGATAAGCTTTGGGGATTTCATAAAATTTATAAGTTAACATAAAAAGGAACTTACTCATCCTGTTTTTTTAAGTAAAAAGCAGAATGAAAAGTCCCTTTTGGATAACGTCTACTATTAATAAAGAAGCTTCACATGATTTTTCCCCAGCATCTCCACATAATCCTCCGGTGGACAGGTATCTGTAATCAGACAGTCAAAGTCCTGAAAATCCCCAAAGGTATAAAGAGCCGTTTTCCCGAATTTCGAATGATCCACCATCAGATTCTTGATTCTGGAGCGTTCCAAAACTTCCTTCTTAATATTGTACTCATAGGCGGAGGCGTTTGTCATACCCTTCTGCAAAGATACTCCGGTAGCAGCCATAAAGGCCTGATCGATATTGTAAATCCGAAGCTGTTCCACCGTTTCCAATCCCACAAAGGACATGGTTTCCCGTCTAAGGCTCCCCGGCAGCATTAGGAGCTGTAGCCCGGGATAATCCTTCGCCATGTAAGCCACTCTCAAGCTGTTGGTGATAATCATGCAGGAAACATGGCCAATGTACTTTACCAGATTCACACAGGAGCTTCCGGTATCGATAAAGATGGTATCTCCCTCCTTCACCAGTTCCCCGGCCGATTTACAAATCTTTTCTTTCTCTTCCTTATGGCTTATATTTCTTTCGGAAAACGCGGACAGCTCCACCTGTTTCCCGGCATTTTCCTTAGCCTTTACTCCGCCATAAACCTTTTTTATATTTCCTCTTAATAGTAATTCTTCAATGTCTCTTCGTACTGTATTTTTGGAAATTTGGTATTTTTCGCAAAGTTCGTCTAAGCTGCTGTCCTTCTGCGACAAAATATATTCTTCCATATCATCCAAACGTTTATCCCTCATGCTTTTCCTCCATCTCGACCTTTCTCCTCTTCATTCCCCTTATTATACATATTCCCTCTTCTCTTTCATGCGTTTTTTGGTAAATTTCAAGTTACCCCTTGACATATACCATAGATATGCTAACATTATACTCAACATTTACCCATTTTTCAAGAATGTTTACAAAGGAGGAGTAACATGGGAGTAAAAAGAATGAACTATTGCATCAACGGTGAGTGGGTTCCCTCTAAGACGGATAAATATATGCCTATTACGGATTCCAGCACCGGCGAAGTGATTGCTGAGGTACCAAGCTGTACTAAGGAAGAGGTTTTGGCTGCAATTGCCTCTGCCCAGGAAGCTTTTCCTGCTTGGAGCGCATTGTCTATTTCCAAGAGAACCCAGTATATGTTTACTTGGAGAGATGTTCTGATTAAGCATAAGGAGGAGTTATCTCAGCTTTGTGCCAAGGAGCTTGGAAAGACCATCGGTGAGGCAAGAGGAGATGTACAGAAGGCTATTGAGCCTACAGAGCTGGCTTGTGCCATTCCTGATCTTCTTCAGGGCGAAACCTCTATGAATGTAACCACCGGATATGACACCGCTACTTACAAAGCACCTCTTGGTGTAGTTGCCGGCATTGTTCCCATGAACTTCCCTGCTATGATTCCTTGGGGTTGGATGGTTCCTGTGGCTATTGCTACCGGAAATACCGTTGTATTGAAGGCTAACAGCCAGACTCCCCTTACTTCCATGAGAATGTTGGAGCTTTTCTACGAAGAGGCACATTTCCCAAAGGGTGTTGTAAACCTGGTAACCTGCGGAAGACAAGAAGCGGATATCCTTTTAAAGGATGAGCGTATTAAGGCCGTTACCTTCGTAGGAACCACTAAGGTTGGTAAGGAAGTATATTCTGTTGCTGCAGCTCACGGAAAGCGTGTTCAGTCTCAGACAGAGGCAAAGAACCATGCTCTTCTCTTAGAGGATGCTGATTTAGAGAGTGCAACCAATGCAATTGTCAACTCTACCTACGGATGTGCGGGAATGCGTTGTATGGCTCTTCCTGTAATTGTAGTTCAGGATAGCATTGCCGATAAGTTTGTAGCTCTCTTAAAGCAGAAGGCACAGGCTATGAAGATTGGTGCCGCTTATGATGAGGATACCAAGTTAGGACCTGTTGTTTCCGCAAAGCATAAGGAAAGCGTATTGAACTGGATTCAGAAGGGTATTGACGAAGGTGCCGAGCTTGTATTAGACGGTAGAGATGTTAAGGTTCCCGGCTTAGAGAACGGATTCTTCGTAGGTCCAACCATCTTCGACCATGTTACTAAGGATATGAGCATCGGTGACTGCGAAATCTTTGGACCGGTTACTTGTATCAAGAGAGTAAAGAACTATGAAGAGGGTATCGCTATCATGAATGCAAACCCCTTCGCTAACGGTTCTGCAATCTTCACCCAGAGCGGATACTATGCAAGACGCTTCGCCATGGAGACTGATGGAGGAATGGTAGGAATCAACGTTGGAATTCCTGTTCCAACAGCTTACTTCCCCTTCTCCGGAAACAAGGATTCCTTCTTTGGAGACCTTCACGTTCTTGGAAGAGATGGCGTTCGCTTCTTCACCAGAGCAAAGACCGTAACCACACACTGGTTCGATGAGAAGTCTGCTCATAGAGAAGTAGGAACATGGGAAGGAAGTACTGATGTTTAATCCGGATTCGGAATTGAACGTCCTAAGAATGCCTATATAACCTTAAATAGCAAAGGAGCGGTGGATATTCCACTGCTCCTCTTTCTATGCAGTATAGGCCTGAGATGGAGGAAAAGGGTTTTCTACGCAGTACAGGTCTGAAATGGGGCACGCTCTCGCTAGCCTCGCCACGTAGGGGTACTAAGCGAAAAACTTCCTTACAGTCGTTTTTCGCAAGTACCCACGGGCTCAGACTACCCCCTTTCAGACCTATACTGCCAGAAAACCATCCCATATCTTCATGTTATGCAAGCTTTTTTGTGACATAAAAGAGTTTGTAAAATATTTAAGTTTATGTCTATGCATTAATTTTTGTTTTACAAACTCTTTTATATCTTTTAGCGTAAAACTATTTCGAATGAATAGGATGAAAAAGGCGCTGTAAATAATCAAAATAAAAAGATTTCGATATTATTGTATAGCAGCTCCAGAATCCGCTCCACCATGGATTCTCTATCCATGTGACGTTCTTTCATTAGGGCTTCCAGATCATATTCGTCATAGAATTCTTTTTCCAGTCCTAAGCTTAGTACTTTCATGGGCTTTAAGCTATAGAAGGAAGCGATCTTCTCAGCAAAACCGCCGGACAGAATTCCGTCCTCCAAGACCACCACAAGCTCATGGTCTTTTTCCAGATTTTCAAGATATGCTTTATCCAAATGAGATAAAATGCCGGGATTTATTAAAGTGGGCTTGATGCCGGTCTTTTTCTCAAAATTTTTCGCCCCTTCTCTTCCTTCTTCATACAAGGATCCTGTGGCAAAGATGGCGACCTTCTGCCCTCTTTGGATTTCCTGATAGGAAACAGGGAAAAAGCTCTTCTTTACCGCTGCTTCGTCCTCCAGCACATTTCCTTCCGGTGCAAAAATCAATACCGGATGCTCTTTCTGCTCTAATGCCCAATCCAGTAATGAGAAGTATTCCCCTTTAAAGGCCGGAGCAAAGATTAAAAGATTCGGGATGGAATTGGCCATAGCCAAAAGGCACAGTCCCAGGTGGGTTTTATCCCGCATTCCCAAAATAGATGCGCTGTTTACCACCATGGTGATGGGAAGGGAATTAATGGCTGCATCGTGGGAAATCTGATCATAGGCTCTTTGCAGGAAGGTGGCGGAAGTGAAAAACACCGGCTTTGCGCCATTCTTTGCAGCACCACAGGCAAGGGTTACTCCTGTCTGCTCCGCAATTCCCACATCTACAAACTGCTTTCCTGCCTCTTCCCTTTGCTTTGCATGAAATCCCATGCCGCCGGGCACTCCTGCAGTAATGGCCAAGACTGCCGGATCCTTCTTCATTTTCGCCAGCAAAAATTCCGCGGTAAGTTCTCCGATATCCTCCCCGGGAAAATCGTATTCTTCTCTGGTTTTTCCCGTTTCCAAATGGAAGGGCAGATGCCAATGCTAGCTTTCCTTATCCTCTTCCGCAAATTTCAGACCCTTCCCTTTAGCGGTATGAATGTGAAGCACCACGGGTTTTTCGTAGCTTTTCGCCTTTTCCAAGGCTTTTACCAGAGACTCCACATCATTTCCCTGCTCCTCATAGAGATATTCCAGCCCCATAGCTCGGAACAGATTGTCCTCAGCCTGACCATTGCTTTCTCTAAGGCGTTTCAAACCCTTATACATGCCCCCGTGGTTTTCCGCAATAGACATTTCGTTATCATTTAAAATGATGAGAAGCTGACTTTCCTGCTCCCCTGCAATACTTAGTCCTTCCAGAGCCATTCCACCGGATAGAGAACCGTCTCCAATTACCGCCACCACCTTTTCCGTTCCGGAAAGTAAGTCTCTGGCTTTGGCAAGTCCTATAGCCAAGTCAATGGAAGTGGAGGTGTGTCCGATGGAAAACAAATCATAGGGGCTTTCCTTAGGATCGGTATAGGGTCCCACCTCATCATAGGAAGCCTCCTCCATATATGCCTTTTTTCTGCCAGTCAGCATCTTGTGGGGATAGGTCTGATGAGAAACATCAAAGACAATTTTATCCTTCGGGGTATCAAAAACTCTGTGCAGAGCAATAGTCGCCTCTACAAAACCTAAGTCCGGTCCCACATGTCCCATGTGTTTACTGGCTCTTTCAATCAGAAAATTCCGCATTTCCCCTGCCAGGGTATTTAAGTCTCCCATGGAACACTGCTTCAAATCCTCCGAGCGATTGATTCTTTCTAAAACCATAACGACACCTCTCCCTTTCTACTCACTTCTACTTTCTATTCTCTTCTACTTTTTGCGCTCTCCTACTTTTTACTATCTCCCACACAATTCCGCGAAACCTCTCATCATATTACAGAGGAAAATTTCCTTCTGCTCTATACTGTAAAGTTCCTTTATTCTCATGCACTTTTCCCACTTTGTCAACCGAATGTCCTAGGCTAAAGCTACAATACTTTTCCCGGCTTAATGTCACAACATTTTCCCTAGCTTAAAGTCACAACACTTGCCCTAGCTTAAACTTACACTCCTAGAAACTTCGACTATGTCAAAGCTTTTATACAACAAAAAAAGAAGCTGGCTATATACAGTTCGAAGAACAGCTTCTTGCAATATAGCTTTAAAGAGGGGTAATCTGAACCCGTCTGTACTTACAGAAAGCGAATGAAATGAAGCTTGATGTTAGTACAGCTACGAGGTGAAGTTAGCGAGAGCGTGCCCCGCTTTAGAGCTATATTGCTAAAGAAGCAATGATTTTACTGTTATATATCCTACTTCCTTTTATCCTTTAGGCTTCGTTGGCAAAAAGCGGAGAAGAAAGGTAACGGTCTCCGGAATCCGGAAGAATGATAACAATGTTCTTTCCTTTTGCCTCAGGGCGCTTTGCAATCTGGATAGCCGCGTGTACAGCTGCTCCGGAGGAAATTCCGGTCAGAACACCTTCTTCTCTTCCGATACGTCTTCCTGTTGCAAAAGCATCCGCATTGGAAACGGTAATGATTTCATCATAAATCTTCGTGTCTAAAGTGTCAGGAACAAAACCTGCTCCGATTCCCTGAATCTTATGAGGTCCCGGAGCCTTACCGGAAAGCACTGCGGAATCCTCGGGCTCTACCGCAATTACCTTTACAGCAGGGTTCTTTTCCTTCAAATATCTGCCGATTCCGGTAATGGTTCCTCCGGTTCCGATTCCGGAAACCAGATAATCCACCTTGCCGTCAGTATCCTCCCAAATTTCCGGACCTGTGGTTTTCTCATGAGTCTTAGGATTCGCCTGGTTTTCAAACTGAGCGGGAATAAAGCTGTTGGGAATTTCTTTCGCAAGCTCCTCTGCCTTGGCAATGGCGCCTTTCATTCCTTTTGCTCCCTCAGTCAGCACCAGCTCTGCGCCATAAGCCTTCATCAGGGTTCTTCTCTCCACACTCATGGTATCGGGCATTACAATGATGATTCTATAGCCTCGGCTTGCCGCCACTAAGGATAAACCGATTCCTGTATTTCCGGAGGTAGGCTCAATAATCACAGAGCCGGGCTTTAAAAGACCTCTTTCCTCCGCATCCAAAATCATCCCCTTGGCAATTCTATCCTTTACAGAGCCTGCCGGGTTAAAATACTCCAGCTTTGCCAAAAGCTTTGCTTCCAAGCCATCCTTTTTCTCGATATGGCTAAGCTCCAAAATCGGAGTACGTCCAATCAGTTCTTCCGCTGCGTGATAAATCTTTCCCATACCATTCTCCTTTTCTTCTCTGTAAATGTGCCACTCTGTACATTCTTTACTTTGTAAAACTTCTTCTCCAAAAAGCACTATCTCTTACAAGATAAAATATTGAAGCATTTTCTTCGTCAAAAGTATAATCCACATAAACATACTAGTCAAGTATGTTTATGTGAATTATTGGATTTATATGATTTTTAGGATTTTCTATACCATATGCACCCCCGGATTTTGTAATAAAAAAGAGCCATCAAAGAGATGCATTACTTTTTCAAAGCTGTATAGATCCGAAACAGAGGCAATCTCTCACCAATGTAAACAAAAATACCGTGGAGGGACTTAAGCAGTATAGACCTGAAAAAGGGGTAATCTGAGCCCGTGGGTACTTGCTGAAAGTGAGCGAAGCGATACTTGAAGCTTAGTACCTCTGCGTCAGCGAAGTTAGCGAGAGCGTGCCCCATTTCAGGTCTATACTGCAATAGTCCACTATTTTTTACAGCTCTTTAGATAACAAAGTCATTACCGACCAAATCCGGGGTAGCCAACTCCAGAAGTGTTTTTTCCCGGAAATACTCCTGAATCATCCGATCCAGTTCCTTCCATACCGGATAGGTTTTACAAGCCCCAAGACTTCCTCTTCTTTTTTCCAGATCGGAAACGGGAGAAAGAGAGCCTTCCAAGGCGGTCAGGATTTCCAAAAGAGAATATTCCGCTACAGGCCGCTTCAGCTTATAGCCTCCTCCTTTTCCCCTTAAGGCCAGCAAAAGCTCCTTTTTTACCAAAACCTTAACGATACTTTCTAAATATTTTTCAGAGATATCCTGCCTTGCCGCAATTTCCTTCAAGGGAATATAGCCCTGCCCGTTATGTTCTGCCAGGTCAACCATAAGCTGTAGGGCATACTGCCCCTTCGTGGAAATCAACATTTTTCTTAAACCTTTCTGTCTACATCTTCTTCAAATTCTCTTGCATAAGCAATTTTTCAAATTCGCTTCTCTTACTAATTGTTTTTTCTAATACAAAGTACTTTCTTTTCTAAACTTCTTCCATAAGAAGCAGGAAGCTGTCGTACTCTCCTTTTCCTTCCGGAAGGGGAAGACCAACTTCCATCAAGGAAAATCCGCTGTACGTTCTCTCCAGGAGGCTTTCCACAAAGGCTTCATTTTGGAAGGAACCGCCCTGTAAGAGTAAGCGCAGGCGGTATTTTCCTTCTCTCTTTAAGCCTTTGCAATAAAGGATTTCATTGGCTCCATTAAAGTTCTTATCCCGCCATACCACGGAAAGGCTGGCCTTCTTTTTGTCCTGTGAAACAAAGGACCAGGCGGTAAAACGTTTTCCGGATACTCTGTCTTCGGACTGCGGGGTATAGCCTCCTATCTCTCCATAACCGCTGAGACGGTAATAGCTTCCCTCCTTCATCAAGGGCTCCAACTCCTCCACAATGGCAATCTGCTTATGAATTTCCGCCCTATCTTCTTCCCGGCAATCTTTAGGATCCAGTTCAAAGCCGAAGCTTCCGCTCATAGCCACAATAGCTCTGGTATTCATAGGTACCACACGTCCGGTCTGGTGATTCGGCACTTGCGAAACATGGGCACCCATACATTGGATGGGATAAAGGAAGGAGGAACCGTATTGAATTTCCAATCTCTCAATAGCATCCGTATTGTCGGAAAGCCAAATCTGAGGCGTATAATAGAGCGCTCCCAGGTCGAAACGTCCGCCTCCACCGGAGCATCCCTCAATTAATACGTTGGGAAAGGCCTCCTTTAAGCCGGAAAGAAAACGGTATAGTCCCAGACAATAGCGGTGCAAAATCTTTCCTCTTCCCTGGAAATTCACCCCATGGGAATATACATCCATAATGCTTCGGTTCATATCCATTTTAATGTAGGAAAGAGGCACGGAACGGAAGCAGGAAATCAGGCTTTCCAATACTGCATCCACCACTTCCTTTCTGGAAAAATCCAGCACCAGCTGAGAACGGGAACGAATGGGAGACTCTCCGGGAATCTGCAAGGCATAGTCCGGATGAGCACGGTAAAGAGCACTGTCTTCATTGACCATTTCCGGCTCAATCCAAATGCCGAAATGCATACCCTCTTCTTCCAGTCTGTGTCCAAGGCTTTCCAGGCTCATTCCCAGCTTCTCTTCATTGGTCACCCAGTCTCCCAGACCGGAGAAATCCGTATCTCTCTTTCCGAACCAACCGTCATCCATCACCAGCAGATTCATGCCCAGAGCTTTTCCTTCTCTTGCCAGCTCAATGATTTTTTCTCCGGTAAAGTTAAAGTAGCAGGCTTCCCAGGAATTCAGCAAAATGGGAAAATAGGGTAAAGGAGATGTTGCCGCAATATACTTCTTCACCATGCTTTGTAGCTGATTGCTTAAGGCGCTAAGTCCATCCCCGAAGCTTAAGATCGCCTCCGGGCTTTGCAGCTCTTCTCCCGCTTCCAACAAGTAATGCATATTGTCATTTTGCATTCCCAGGGAAACTCTGGTTCCCCGATAGGAATCCCGCTCCACATCCAGATGGAAGGAACTGCTGTATAAAAGAGCAAAACCATAGCAATCTCCGCTATGCTCCGTGGTGTTTCTTCCCGCTAAAATACCAAAGGGATTTTCCTGATGGCTACTGCTTCCTCTCATTGACGCAATATGCTTTACGCCCTGCTGTAAGGGTTCTCTACGGTAGAGACGCTCCATCCCGTACCTTCCGGAAAAATGAATCAGATCATAATCTCCATAGGAAAAGTCCAGGGAGAGGGAATCCAGACGCTCCACAAAAAGAGCCTCCTCGGAAATATTTTTAATTCTGGCATTTCTGGCAATCACATCCTCATCCGGATAGAGAATGTAATCCAGTTCCACCTCCACTCTCTTTCTTTCTTCTTTTAGGAAAATGCGAAGGGTTTCACATTCCTCTACCGCCTTGGCATGGGGAAGTCCCAAGAACTCTTCTCTTCCGGAAAAAATTTCCACACGGTCTACACGGAGGTCTAAGATTCCCTCCCCGTCAGAACCGGAAATGCTACAAGCCGGAATACGATAATCTCCATTTCCAAAGGAAGAATACTCCTGGGCCAAGGTATCCATGGAGTAGGTTCTGTCTGCATTGGCATCATAGGGATTACCGGAAAATCCTCTATCCTTATACTGGAAGAGGTAGGAAAAATCCCCTTCTCCTCTTTTGCCGTAATAATAATGCAAAAGATGCCCGTAGGGACCAATACCCATCTGGTAAGTAGTATTTCTACTATGTAAGCTAATGAGCCCCTTTTCCTTGTCGTAAACGATTGCCATACTGCACTCCCCTTTCTTTTAGAAAAAATCTTTTTCCCTTCTCCGTCTCTTTACTTCTTCTCGAAGAAAGGCAAAGCATTCCTTCTCTCCTTTATCCTTTAAAAGCAACAGCAATTCTTCCAGTTCTTTTTTTGTCCGTTCATGAATCAAGGGAGAATCCTTCATAGGCTTATAGTAAATGTAAGCACTGTCATCCCTGTATTTTTCCCCTTGATAATTCTTCGATGCGGCCACTCTGTCACAAAACATCTCCGCCACATAACGATAAGGCATAGGACAGCCTATCATACGATTAGGATCTTGTAAATCATAGTCACACCAATATTCAAAATGATGCTTGTTTCTTCCCTTATGATGCAGCCATGCCGTAGAGGTTCCCGTTTCAATCCGCTCTACGCCGTTGGGACTTTTATAGCCCTTATAAAAACGGATTCCCACCCGAAATTCCGTCCAACTGTACTTGGACAGGTCATGGAGCAGTCCCTGCTTATACAGTCCAATGGAAAAACAGTAACGCATCACCAGAATCTTATGCTTTGTAATGGTTTTAAAATGTCCGATGGCATTTTTCCAAAAATGAAATCCTTCCATCTATAACTCCTCTTCTATACTATCCTTCTTCCTGCATAAGGGAAGGATATTTTTTCTCCAGGTACTCCCATAAACGAAAGCTGGGGTAGCCGTACACAAAGCCATAAGCAATAAAAGACAAAAGAATCGCCCCACCCACATCCAAAATAGAGTGTTGCTTTAGCACCAGTGTTGCCATACAAATCAAAAGACACAAAAGAAAGGAGCCCCAAACCACCGCTTTTCCATAGGGTAGCTTTCGAATATCCCTACTTTTCATAATCGCCACATGCATACAGATGGAATTGTAGGCATGAATACTGGGAAAAACATTGGTGGGGGTGTCCACACGATATAGACCTGCTACCATGACTTGGAAAATGTTTTTATCGCTGATATAAGGCGGACGTAAATCCGTTCCGTTGGGATAGATTTCACAAATCAAAAGACTAAAAATCATACCGATAAACAGGTACAGACAGACCTTATAAAAGTCTTCTTTATTTGTAAAAAGAAAGTACAGTATACCCAGCAAAATGTAGAGAAACCACATAAAATACGGCACAATGAAGTACTCACAGAAGGGGATCATTTCATCAATCTTCGTATGCATAATGTGGTAGCCGGTGGCCACCGTCACTCTGGACTCAATGGACTTAAACCAAAGGGGATAAATAATACCGATCCACAGAACATTGGCATAGCTGTATTTATGATAAAATCGAAGAAATTTCTGCCAAAGATCTTTCATGCTCTTCCTTTCTCCGGAATAAGGCAATTTTCTTGTTAAGAACAAAAAAATCGAAACGTCCCTTTTACGGAAATCGTTTCGATTTATCGTAGCGAGAGGGGGACTTGAACCCTCGACACCACGGGTATGAACCGTGTGCTCTAGCCAGCTGAGCTATCTCGCCTTAGAAAAAAATGTCCGACCCAGGCTGCGCATAACACGCAGACCGGACCGAATACTGGGGCCTACAGGGCTCGAACCTGTGACCCTCTGCTTGTAAGGCAGATGCTCTCCCAGCTGAGCTAAGACCCCCTGTCGCATTTTTTGCGACCTGTTCATATTACTAAATACAAAGCCCTTTGTCAATAATAAAATCTTTCTAAAGGAAAAATTTTTCTACGAAAATGACCCTGAAAATTTGCGAAAAATTCACGAAAGAGTTTTGCAAATAGTTCGCTGATATTTTTTGCGAAAAGCTCTCCTCTAAGAAGCCAGCGTTTTCAAATACTCCTCCACAAAGGCCTTATACTTTGGTACCTGGGCTCCCACAATGGGCTTTCCTACAATCTTACCTTCCTTATTAATAAAGAAAGTAGTGGGAACGCCGACTACACCGGAGAGTAAATCCGCAAAATCATTGTTGGGGATAATATTGGTAAAGTGCGCATTGGTCTTATCCAAGATGGTATTTGCAAGCTCAATATGATCTGCATCCTCTTTTCCGGCCACATCAGCCACCAAGCCGATAATCTGTACATTGTCCGGAAGACTTCTCTGCCACTCTCCAAGCTCCGGCATCTCTTGAATACAAGGTCCGCAGAAGGTTCCCCATACATTCAGAACGGTTAAATCCTTCTCCCCGAAGATAGAGCTGTCCACAGACTCTAAAGCTAAATTCTCCGTGGTAAATTCCAAACTCTTATCGGATACGGAAAAATTGCTTGCCTTCTGCTCTCCCGCCGCTTCACTTGCTTTCTCGGATGCCTTCTCCGCAGCCTTTTCTGTAGCCTTCTCTGTTGTTGCCTCTGTCTCTACAGAAGCCTTGGTTTCTGTCTTTCCGCTATTGCCGCAAGCCGCAAGAGCCAAGCTGCTTAAAATCGCCAAAGCAAGAACTAAATTTTTCCGTTTCATAATCTCTCCTTTTGTTGAAAATAATAATTCTTTGCAAGAATAGCATATTTCCTCGTGGAATCCCAGCATTTCCCTAGAAGATTAAAATCTTTTATTTTCTTTCTTCTTCCTTTAGATTTCCTTCGTTTTTTGACAGAATTCAGGAAAGTAAAACAGCCCTTCTTCCCTTAATAGCTTCAGTACTTCCTCCTGACACTGCTCCACAGTCTTTCCTTCCACGGAAAGCACCGCATCGGCACAGGCCTGATAACGACTTTCCCGTTCCTCCATAATCTTTTCTATAGAATGAAGATCCAGCTTGTTTTGTAATACCGGTCGATTCTCCGCTTCCTTTTCCAGTCTTTCCAGTACCGCCTTGGGAGAAAGCTGCAGATAAACGGTAAAGCAATGCTCCTGTAAAAGCTTACGATTTTCCTCCTGAAGTACAATTCCACCTCCCGGGGATAGAATCATTTCCGCCTGTCCCTCATAGAGAATTTTCTCTTCCTCTCTTATCGGAGAAACTGCAGGAAAATCCTCCTGCAAGTCTTGTGACAGCTTATTTTCCTCCATCAGCACTTCCCGTAAAAGTCTTGTTTCCTCTCTCCGAAAACGTTCTTCCCCATACTGTTTAAAATACTGAGAAATCCGCATGGAAAAGCTTTCTTCCAGTCTTCTGTCCAGCTCCACCAAAGGAAGGGAAAGCTTTTGGGAAAGCATCTCCCCTAAGGTTGTTTTTCCGCTTCCCATAAAACCGATCAGGGCAACGTTTTTTCTTCCCTCCATTTTTCGCCAAAGCTTCATATATTCTTCTATAGCGAACTGGCCGGGAGCGGAGGCTGAAAAGGCCTGCACAAAGCTATGTTTGGAGCCGGAAAGGCTCCCCAGCACTCGGGAGCTCTTTCCCATTTCCCCCATAGACATACATATTAAGTTTCTTTCCGGATGCTTATCCTTCCATTCCCGGGAGGCCAGCATAAGATTCAAAACATCCGCTTCCTGTCTTGGCATACAGGCCAGTTTCACCGTGTCCGTTCCATAGGAAGCCAGAGCGCTGAGAATCTCTTTGCATTCTCCCCGGCCGGGTGTCTTTTGAAAATCATGGTAGGAGGCAATGCATTTTCCCCCCAGCTGCAAAATCATGGCGTGGCAGTCTAAAAAAGCCTGCCGACCTTTTCCGTCCAGCTCCACCTCTAAATCGATATAATCCGGATAGCCGCTTTCCATAGCCATCATATTCAGTTGGAAATAAGATTTATCATAGGGGAAGAAGCCGCCCTGACGCTCTGTACGAATCGTAAAAATCAGCTTCTTCTCTCCTAAAATTCCCCGAAGCTCCCCAAGAAACTTCCCTAACTTCTCCTCACGCTTTTTCAGACAGTCATAGCGAATCTCCACCCCGTAAAGAAAGGGATACAAAGGATGCAGGGCTAACGCTTTGGCATCCCTTATAAAATCCTTTTCCGAGTCCCCTGTCAAAGGTACAATCATTCCCATTTTCCCTCTTCTCCTTTTCCGCTGTGAACGTCCCATATCTGTATTTTTTCTGTGTCTATGCTTCTTTGTATGTACGCTTTTTTGTATGGAAACTTTTCCCCTTCAGCTATACTACAGCCGTAATTTCTTCTTGAAAGAGAGCATGTTTTCTCCGGTAGGCTAAAAGAAAGGGTTTTTCCAAAATTCTTTTAAGAAGAATATGAAAATACTTTTCCTTCCCCATGGGCTTTACCAGTACAGTAGGTACTTCCGCACGATTTCCGCCCAAGATATCCGTAAACAGCTGATCGCCGAAAAAGAGCGCCTGCTCCTTTGCTATCCCAAACTGCTCCACTGCCTGTAAGTACGCCTTTGCTTTAGGCTTTCCCGCATTGGGAATAACCAAATCCGCATGAACCCTGTCTTGAAATGCCCCCACTCTTTCTACTCCGTTATTGGAAAGCACCGCAGTTTTAAAACCGGCAGCCTTCATCCGATGAAACAGGGCGACAGTTTCTTCTCTGGCAGGCTCATCATGCAGCACCAAAGTGTTATCAATGTCAAAAAGCAAGGCTCGATAGCCCTTTTGATACAGCTTTTCAAAGTCTAATGTGTAGATGGAAGAAATGGAAAAACAGGGAAATAGTGCATATGTCTTATTTTTCAAGTTCTTTTCCCTCCGTCTTTAAGCCTCCTCCGAGAAGCTTTCCGATTTCCTCCATAAAGGTGTTGATATCTTTAAATTCTCTGTAGACAGAGGCAAAACGCACATAGGCCACCTGATCCAGGTTTTTCAACCTTTCCATCACCATTTCCCCAATGGTATCGGTGCTGACCTCCTTACTTTCCTGATGAAAAATTACACTTTCAATCTCATCCACCAAGGCGGAGATTTGCTTGGGAGAAATGGGACGCTTATGACAGGAGCGAAGAATTCCCCCTTCCAGCTTGGAACGGTCATAGGGCACGCGACTTTCGTCCTTCTTCACCACCATAAAGGGAAGGGTTTCCGTCTTCTCAAAGGTGGTAAAACGCTTTCCGCAAACCTCACATTGTCTTCTTCTGCGGATGGCCGTGTTATCATCAGCCGGACGGGAGTCAATGACTCGGGTATCCTCAGCGTTACAAAAGGGGCACTTCATACTTCCTCCTTATTCCTCATAGTCGGTATACTGTCTTCTGGCTTCTTCAAAACTCATTTTATGATTAGAGTCCTGCTTGCTTTCTTCATCGGCTTCCGTCTTGCTATCTGCATCGGCTTCCGGATTGTTTTCCCCATCGCTTTCCAGCTTATTCTCGGTGGCGGTCTTCTGCTGCGTTTCTGTGGCTTCCGTTCCTGCGACAGCCTCCTGCTGCGTCTCTGTAGCTTCCATTCCTTCCTCGGCAGTCTCCGACAATCCGCTTAGGCTTCGCTCTTCCTGATCCTCGGAGATTACCACTGAGAAGCCTCCTTCCTTTTCTTTAGGCTCTTCTGTAGAAGGCGCTTCAACTGCTGCAGGCTCTTCTGTTGAGGGCGTCTCGACTGTTGCAGACTGTTCTATAGAAGCCGCTTCGACTGTTGTGGACTGCTCTATAGAAGCCGCTTCGACTGTTGTGGGCTGTTCTATAGAAGCTGCCTCGACTGTTGTGCGCTGCTGTTCGGAAACCACAGGCTCTTCATTTCTCTGATAAGCGTCTCTGTTCGTAGCGCTTATCGTTGAAAAATCCCCTGCTCCCTTTCGATAAATTAAAGCCTGCACAAAGCCCAAATAAGGAATCAGATAAATGGATAAATACAAAAACAACACAAAAATCGGTAAGGCCGGAGATCTTAAGATAAAGGACCACATAACCGCAATAAAGCCGGCAACGGAAGTCACCAAAGTGAAATACAGAATTTGGCGGAAATAAAGGAACTTCTGTCCCTTCATTACCCCGGCACTTTTTTTCATATTCTGCCACAAACTCTTTCCCTCTCCATCCCAGACGGTAAAGAAGGTCATATCAAAGAAAAGGGAGAAGAATATTAAAATCACAAGGCTTATCCCGTAATAGGACCAGTAAATGAGTCCCTCTCCGAAGAAGTAGTCTATTACTTCCTGCCCTAAAGAAATTACCGCAGAAAAGAGAAAAGCCAAGATACTAAAGCCCAACATTCTTCCCAGCAACGGAAATGAATTGGGGTGAAAGCCGTAAAAAATCATAGCAGCATTCACCTTCTTTTCTCCCCTGGACATGTCCAGCAACATTTTCCGGAAAGAAAATCCCAATACAATAAAGTAAAAAACACACAAAAAAACATATAGTGCAAAAAGGATTCCCGTAAGACTAAGACCGATTCCTCTCCTTAGCTCTCCCAAAGAAAAATCTCCGGTAAAGAGGATGAAAGGGTTAAGGAGAGAAGAAAAGAGCATGGTCAAAAGAACGAAGCCCAATAATCCCGCAATATAAGAGAGAAAAATCGTAAACCAATTTTCCCTCCAAAGTTTTCTTGCCACTCTTCTCATGTCTTTATTTTTCATATACAAAAATCCCTTCTGATAATCAAAATGGGACTATGAAAAAGGGAAGTCGGGATTCCCCTTTCCGCTTTTTCACAGTCCCATGTTCACTTTGTTTTTATTGAATAGGTACTACTCCGCCATCATACTTCTTGTTGATAAAGTCCTGAATTTCCTTGGACTGTAATACTTCCACAAGAGTCTTTGCCCATTCTGCATCCTTATTCTTCTCTGCTACGGCAACGATGTTTGCGTAAGTCTGAGCAGCCTCGGAATCAGCCTTCTCCACAACTAAAGCATCAGATGGCTTAAGGTTTGCCTGAAGTGCAAAGTTTCCGTTCATACAAGCAAAGTCTACGGAATCCAAAGAACGAGGAATCTGTGCAGCCTCTACCTCATATAACTCGATGTTGTGAGGATTCTCTACCACATCCTGCTTGGTTGCGGTAAGACCTGCCCCATCCTTTAATTTGATGATACCGTTGTCCTGAAGCAGTAACAATGCTCTTGCCTCATTTGTAGTATCGTTGGGAACTGCAATCTTAGCGCCGTCCTTAAGCTCCTTTAAATCCTTGGACTGTCCTGCATAGATTCCGAATGGCTCATAGTGAACCTTTCCTACGGAAACAACCTTGGTATTCTTTTCCTTATTAAACTCCTCTAAGTAAGGAAGATGCTGGAAGTAGTTGGCATCGATTTCTCCCTGATCTGTAGCCAGGTTTGGCTGTACATAGTCGTTGTAGGTAACGATTTCGATTTCCACGCCCTTCTTCTTTAAAGCATCCTTTGCAGCCTCTAAAATCTCTGCATGGGGGCTGGGGGTAGCACCGATTTTAATCTTTACGGTCTCTCCCGCTTCAGCCTTCTCTGTAGCTTTCTCTGTTTCTCCGGCCTTCTCGGAAGCCTTTTCAGAAGCCGCCTGGGTCTGCTTCTCACTCTCCGCCTTAGTTTCTGCCTTCTGTCCTCCACATGCTACAAGCCCAAAGGCCAAAGCAAGGGATGCCACAAGCACGCCAATTTTCTTTTTCATAAAACTCCTCTTTCTCTCCCCTTAGGGAGAATCCTTTCCTTCCCATAGGAAAATGTTCTTCTACTCCATTCCTTGGGTGTGCTCCCTGTTGAAAAGTCCTATTCAACTCCCCTATGGTATAAGAAAAAATAGAAAAAAGCAAGAACTCTGAATTTAATTCAATTTTATAAAATTTCCCTAAAGCCTCTATCCCGGCTTTTCCAAAGACTGCCGCTTTGCCTGAATATCTTAATTCAACTTTCCTCTTTTATCGCTGTACTTCGCCAGTCTCATCCAGAATTCCTGTACCAGCTGAACAATAACCACCAGCACCACCACTGCAATCAGCATCATATCCGTCTGGTAACGATAGTAACCATAGTTTAAGGCAATGGCTCCCAAACCGCCGCCCCCTACAAAGCCCGCCATAGCGGAATAAGAAAGGATAGAGGTCATACAAATTGCCGCCCCCACATAGAGACTGGGTCTGGCCTCCGGAAGCAAGACCTTAAAAATAATCTGAAAGCTGTCGGATCCCATGGATTTCGCCGCTTCAATCACTCCGCTGTCCACTTCTTTCAAGGAAGATTCCACCATTCTGGCTATATAGGGTGCGGAAGCAATTACCAGAGGCGGAATAATCGCCTTAGGTCCCAGCGTCGTATGAACCAAAGCCTTAGTGATGGGAAGCACCATAACCAAAAGAATCAGGAAGGGGATGGTTCGGAAAATATTAGTGAAAAATCCGAGAATCCCATGAATAATCTTATTCGGTGCAATACTGCCCTCCTCCGTTACCACCAAAATCACCCCCAATGGGATACCGATGGCATAGGAAATCAAAGTGGAAATACTTACCATATATAAGGTTGCCAATGTCTCCTTGGAAAAAAGTGCCAAAAGCTCCTTTAAACTCATGCTCATGAATGCACCTCCTCATACAGAATTCCTCTTTCCTTTAGGAAGCTGAGAATCTGGAATTCATCCTCCGGATTCTCCGGCAGCTCTATAATCATCTGCCCCATGGCAATATTATCCACATCTTTGGTATTGGCAAAGAGAATATTCACCGGTGCTTTGGCGGAAAGAATCATTTCCGAAATCACAGGCTCATGGGCGGAACGTCCGTCAAAAACCAAACGAATGCGCTTTCCGGTACCGAATCGAGTTTCCTTCTCTCCCTCTCCCAAAATCAGCTTTCTTCCGATTTCCGACTTAGGGGAACGGAAAACCTCCTTCACCGGGCCTGCTTCCGCAATCCGGCTGTGATCGATAATGGCCACCTCATCACAAATGGCTTCAATCACGGACATCTGGTGGGTAATCAAAATAATGGTCACCCCCATCTCCCGATTGATCTTCTTCAGCAATTCCAGAATCTGCTCTGTAGTTTTAGGATCCAAGGCAGAGGTCGCCTCATCACAGAGCAACACCTCCGGTTTTGTCGCCAAGGCTCTGGCGATGGCCACTCTTTGCTTCTGTCCTCCGGAAAGCTGGGAAGGGTGACTGTACTCCCTTCCCTCTAAACCCACCATCGCCAAAAGCTCCTTCGCCCTCTCCAGTCTTGCCTTCCTTTTCTTAACATAGGAAATAGGACCGCCTTTATGGGAAATTTCCAGGGGGTAGCTGACATTTTTCAACAAATTCCTCTGCTCAAGAAGATTAAACTGCTGGAAAATCATGCCCATGTTCTGCCGCATGGCAAGAATTTCCCTTTGCTTCATGGAGCCCAGGCTCTGCCCCCGGAAATAAATCTGTCCACTACTGGGCTTTTCCAAGTAGTTGATACAACGAACCAAGGTGGATTTTCCGGCACCGGAAAGACCGATAATACCTTGAATGCTTCCTCTTCGGATGGACAAATCAATCTGATCCAATGCCACAAAGTCCTCACCGTCGGTTTTAAAGGTCTTGCCAAGCCCCTTGATTTCTATAATATTTTCATTCTTCAACTCTTCCCCGGAACCCTCTGCTGTATAGTTCTCTTTCGGAAGAGCCTCGTTTTTCACAATCGCTTCTGTCATTTTATCTTCCATAAATATCCCGGTGCTTCGCCGGATTATTGGCAAAGCGCCAAAATTGCCTCTCCGTAAATTTCTGCCGCCAAAAGTAGATCCTTTACCTTAATCCACTCATCAGCCCCGTGCATTCTGGTGTCCACATCCGGAAGAACCGCTCCGAAGGCTACGCCATTTTCCACATCATGCACATAGGTACCGCCACCGATTGCCAGGCACTCTCCCTTTAATCCGGTCACCTTCTCGTAAACAGAGAGAAGATTCTGTACAAAGGGGGAATCGGAGGGTACATAGTGGGGAGGAATCATTCCCTTGGTTTCAAATTGGAAGCCCTTGGCTTCTACATTTTTTCTTGCGGTATTTACACAATTCTCCTCCGTAGCACAGATAGGCACACGGGAATCATAGGTAAAACGAAGCTCTTCTCCGTCAATGGCATAGATATCCAAGGTACAGGTTAAATCCTTACTTTCCTTATCCTCCATCTTAATACCCAAGCCGGAGCCGTCGGTCTTTCCATAAGGGAAAAGTTCCAAAAGATGCTCTAAATCCTGCTTCAGCTCTGCTCCGATAGAGGGAAGCTTTGCGGCAAAAATCACCGCTGCAAGACCTGCATTTTTTCCAAGGTAAGGAGTTGCCGCATGGGCGGAGGTTCCGATTACCGTAACCTCATTGCCGTTTTTACTGATCTTTACCTGACACTGCTCTTCCACCGCCTGCTTTGCAGCTTGGAACTCCTCTTCTCCTAATGCAGAGAAAACAAGTACAGCTTTCTGCGGTACCGCATTTACCGCAATTCCCGCCTTTAAGGAAAGAAGACTGCTCTCCTCCTTCCCTCTTTTCTTGAAAATTGTTCCTCTGAACTGTCCCTTTTCCACGTTAATGATGGGGAACTCCGCATCCGGAGTAAAGCTCATCTCTCCCGCCTTCTCCCGGGCATAGTAATACTCCAAATCCTTGGAACCGGTCTCTTCATTGGTTCCCATAATCATACGAATTCCCTTCTTCAGGGGGTAGCCAAGCTCCTTTACCGCACGCATAGCATAAAGTCCCGCAAGCATCGGTCCCTTATCGTCACTGACGCCACGTCCGTAGACAATTCCATCCTTTTCCAGCATTTTAAAGGGCTCGGTAATCTCCCAACCTTCTCCTGCAGGAACCACATCCAAGTGTGCCAAGATATCCAGACTTCTGGGAAGCTTTGCATCCAAATCCGCTGTTCCCACATAGTTTTCCATATTGTTTACGGAGAAACCATATCCTTCGCAAAGGGACAATGCCTCCTCTAAAGCCTTCTTGGGGCCTTCTCCGAAGGGGGCTCCCGGCTTTGTCTCTCCCTGCACGGAATCGATGGCAATCAGTCTGCCTAAGTCCTTAACGAATTCCTCCTCATGCTCTGCCAACCAAGTTTTGATACTCTTTTCCATAAGGTCCTTCCTTTCTTTGTGCTTAAACCATGTATGCCGTTACTTATACCTTTATGCCCTTAGACTTTAATGGCCTATAGTATCCATTTATGCCCTTAGGTTTATTTTCCTATATTATGCCTCATGTCTTAAGGCTTGTTCACTGATTATTGTTTTTCTTCCATTTTTTAGTTTCTGGAGAACTCGCTGAGCTTTAGATTTTCATTTCTATCCAAAACCATACCGATGGACCAGGGATGGGCGAAAAGAAGTAGGGGTCTATCCTTTAAGTCCTTTACCAGCTTCATATCAGAGGTTCCGGAAATGGCGGAAACATCTATTTCCGTATAATTTTCAATCCAGCGAATATGTTCGTAGGGAAGCATTTCCAATCGCACCTCTACATTATACTCGTTTTTCAGACGGTAGATTAATACTTCAAATTGCAGAGATCCTACCACGCCTACAATAATCTCCTCCATACCGCTGTTATACTCCTGAAAAATCTGAATTGCACCTTCCTGCGCAATCTGAGAAACCCCCTTTAGGAACTGCTTTCTCTTCATGGTATCAATCTGCCGTACTCTGGCAAAATGCTCCGGAGCGAAGGTAGGAATTCCCTCATAGACAAACTTTTTGTTGGAAAGCTCCAGGGTATCTCCGATAGAAAAGATTCCCGGATCAAAAATACCGATAATGTCTCCTCCATAGGCCTTATCCACGATTTTTCGCTCGTCTGCCATCATCTGGGTAGGCTGGGAAAGCTTCACCTTTCTGCCTCCCTGAATATGGTTTACTTCCATTCCCGCATCAAACTCTCCGGAGCAGATCCGCATAAAAGCCACTCTATCACGGTGCTTTGGATCCATATTGGCCTGAATTTTAAAGACAAAGGCGGAAAATGCCTCTTCCACCGGATCAATCATGCCCTGGTCGGACTTTCTGGGAAGGGGAGACTTGGTCATCGATAGGAAATGCTGCAAGAAGGTCTCCACACCAAAGTTGGTTAAGGCGGAGCCGAAGAATACCGGAGTAAGTTCTCCCGCATCCACTCTCTTTTCATCAAAGGCATCTGCAGCGCCATCCAAAAGCTCCAAATCTTCCTGCAGCTTTTCAAAGTACTCCTGAGAAATATGATTGGGAAGCTCCGGATCGCTATACTCAAAAACTTCCTTTTCTACCGCCTTCTTTCCTCCCGCATTGCTGTGGAAGAGACTGACCTGTTCCGTTTCTCTGTCATACACGCCCTTAAAATTATGGCCGCAACCGATGGGCCAGTTAATAGGGCAGGTTCTGATTCCCAATACCTCTTCGATTTCATCCAAAAGGGCATAAGGGTCTCTGGCCTCTCTATCAAACTTATTGATGAAGGTAAAAATAGGGATATGTCGCATAACACAGACTTTAAAGAGCTTAATGGTCTGGGGCTCCACACCCTTTGCTCCGTCAATGACCATCACCGCACTGTCTGCCGCCATCAAGGTTCTATAGGTATCCTCCGAGAAATCCTGGTGTCCCGGGGTGTCCAGAATGTTAATGCACTTTCCGTCATAGTTAAACTGAAGCACGGAAGAAGTTACCGAAATTCCTCTTTCCTTCTCAATCTCCATCCAGTCGGAAACCGCATGCTTTGCGGACTTTCTTCCCTTTACCGTTCCTGCCAAGTTGATGGCACCTCCATAGAGAAGAAACTTCTCTGTAAGGGTGGTCTTTCCTGCGTCCGGGTGGGAAATAATCGCAAAGGTTCTTCTTTTTTCAATTTCTTCTCTTAAATTCACCATGGTTCTCCTATTTATATTTACAAACGCTTAGTTCAAGCCTAACTAACCTGTCTTTTGTCTTTTAGTCTTTTGTCTTTTAGTCTTTTGTCTTTTGTCTCTCTAAATCCAAGGAATCCTTAGATTCCTCCTATTACGATAAAAAAGGCTATGCCCAAGGGACATAGCCTACTTTCCGCTTTTATCTTCTCCGAAGGAAATCCGGAAGATCGATGTTGTTTTCTCTTCCTGTTCTAACTCTGCTGCTTGGGCTTTCCGGAGTCTCTACAGGTCTGGAAAGATTGACTTGCGGAGTGCTTGCATATCCCCCAAGATTAGTCTGCGTATTCTCTACAGGCACCTCCGGTCTTTGAGAAAGTCCGGGAGCAACAGGTCTTTGATTGCTAAGGAAAGAAGGAAGTCCGGGAGTAGTATTGCTTCCTGTTCCGGTATTGTTGGCAACGGAAGGAGTAATCTGTGGAGTCTGTGTATTTACCGTTCTTACAGTTTCTACAGTCTTGGTTCTCTCCTTGATACCGGTAGCAATAACGGTAATGGATACCTCATCCTGACTATCCTCATCATACATAGCACCGAAGATAATGTTGGCATTCTCGCCTACCAGCTCTTCTACATAGGAAGCCGCATCATTTGCCTCGATGAGACTGATGTCTCCGGAAATGTTGATGATAACATCGGTAGCGCCCTCGATGGTGCTCTCCAAAAGCGGAGAAGAAATCGCAATCTTTACCGCTTCAATAGCCTTGTCATCTCCCTTGGCCTTACCGATACCTACATGGGCAATGCCCTTATCCTTCATAACTGCAGAAACGTCTGCAAAGTCCAAGTTAATCAGTCCGGGTACATTAATCAGGTCGGTAATTCCCTGTACGGACTGCTGTAATACTTCATCGGCCTTCTTTAAAGCCTCGGGAAGAGAGGTCTTCTTCTCCACAATCTCCAATAAACGATCGTTGGGGATTACAATCAAGGTATCCACCGCATTCTTTAATGCATCAATACCCTCCATGGCATTCTTCATTCTCTGCTTTGCTTCAAAGCGGAAGGGCTTGGTTACAACACCAACGGTAAGAATACCCATATCCTTTGCAATTCTGGCAATGATAGGAGCCGCACCGGTTCCGGTTCCGCCACCCATTCCGCAGGTAACGAAAACCATGTCCGCCCCCTGTAATGCAGCGGTAATGTCCTCTGCACTTTCCTCGGCAGCCTTGGTACCGATTTCAGGCTTTCCTCCACATCCCAGTCCCTTAGTTAATTTCTCACCAATGGTCATAGCTGTAGAAGCCTTACTGGACTGTAAAGCCTGCTTATCTGTATTCACCCCTATAAATTCTACTCCGGCAATGCCCTCGTCTACCATGCGATTCACCGCATTATTTCCGGCACCACCAACTCCCACAACAATTATTTTCGCAGCCGCTTCGGACTCGGGAAGCTTAATTTCCAGCATATCTTCCTCCTTCAATCTATGACTTTTTTCCTTTTAGGAACGGACTCTTCTCCACATTAATCCTAACTATATCATTATAAGAATTTTCGGCATTTTGTAAAGACTTTCCTTAAGGATGATACACAGATTTCAAAGAAAGTGCAAGTTCAATTCTTCCTACAAGTTTATTTATTTTCTCGAAAGATATAGGCTTCCTTTTCTTTTCTTCCTTTAAACTCACTTAAATCCAGGGTTCCTTTCCTTCCGGAAAGAGCCGGCAGAATGTCCTTTAAGCTCATCACCTTCTGCTCCATATCCTCATTTCCGCCAAGGAGAACCCGAATATCTCCCACATGGATAATGGCCTGGGTTCCGCTATATTCAATATAATCGCAGCTGATTTTTTCCTGTTGCAGGGAGGCACTAAGATTCAAAATATCCTGGAACACCCCCTTATTTTCCACCGGAAGAGCCTTGTAAAGACTTACGGAGGAAAATTTCAGACCCTTTACCTCCGGAATTCCGGGGGCTTTTTTCTTGGTGGATTCCACCACCACCCCGTCTCCGTCAAAATAAAAGTTGCTGGACATGTATTGCACATAGCCCACCATATTTTTTTCATAGATGATAACTTCCACGCTCCAGGGATTCTTCCAGCGCATTTCATATCGTTCAATAAAAGGAAGGCTCTTATGGGGACGAAACTTTTCTTTAAAAAAGGCATAGGCGGATTTCTCATCCCATTCATCCTGAAAGAGCATTGCCTTAATTTCTTTTTCGCTGTACTGCTTATTCCCCAAAATCTTCACTTCCGAAATACGAAGACTGACTATCAGCAAAAGCAGCAAAAGAAAGAAAAGAATCAGTCCGTAATGTATTAATTGTTTCTGTTCTTTTCTTCTGTTCATCTTCTGTTCATCTTCCCTTATCACTCCCAAAGCTTCCTTACTTCTACAGTATACATCGGCAATCGCCTATTATTTCTTAAGTTTCCGAAAAAACACATTTTTTCCTATTCTTATTTTTCGGAAGGAATCGGCTCATCCAAAGTAGTCTGATAGGAAACATTCAGGCAAATTCCGATTTCCGCCAGCAAAATCACAAGGGAGGTTCCTCCGTAGCTGATAAAGGGGAGGGTAATTCCGGTGTTGGGAATGGAGTTTGTCGCTACAGCAATATTTAAAATCGCCTGCAAAGCAATGTGGGACATTACGCCGATAACCAGCAAAGAACCGAAAAGGTCTCTGGCATTTTTCGCAATCTCATAGAGGCGAAAAAGAATAAGCGCATAGACCAGCATAACTCCCAGGCCGCCCACAAAGCCCAGCTCTTCGCAAATGATGGTAAAAATCATATCATTCTGGGACTCGGGCATAATAAACTTCTGAATACTCTCTCCCAGTCCTCTTCCGAAAATGCCTCCGGAACCGATGGCATAAAGCCCCTGCAAGGTTTGGAAGGTTTCATCTTCATAGGAAGAAGGATCCTTCCAGGCTAAAATTCGGGTAATCTGATAACCATGGAGCACCTTCATTTTTTGCAATAGCAAAGAAAGGGGATAAGCGCCAAGATACGCCGCAATCCCTCCTCCCAAGAGCATCAAATGATACTTATAGCTTTTTACCGCAACAAAGAGCATAAATGCCGCAATTCCCGCCACAATCATAGCGGTGGACAGGTTGGTATAAGCAATGATTGCTGCCGGAACCAGAGCCCAGGCCGCCGCTTTTAACATAGGGACGAAACCGTCCAGCTTCCTTCCCTTATGGGTTAAAAGCGTGGCAAAAAGAATAATAATGGCCGGTTTCATCAGCTCCGAAGGCTGGAAACGTACACCGAAAATTACAATCCAGCGGTTGGATCCGTGGGATGCCACACCGATCAGGCTGGTGACAATCACCGCCACAGCGGCAATGGCATAAATCACCAGATTTAACTTGGCAAAGATATGGTAGTCAATAAATCGGGAGGTAAAAAGCATGATAAGAAATCCAAATCCGGCAAAGAAAGCCTGTCGTTTCAGGTAAAACATCTCTCCCAAATTATCTCTTTCCGCCGTATAGGAAGATGCGGAATACAGCATCAGCAGCCCAAAAAGGGTAATGGAAAAGACCATTACCACCAGGGAAATATCATAAAATCGTTTTAGCCTTCTTTTTCCAGCCACTGATTTCCTCCTTTTACAGATTCTTCATGCAGTCTTTACAGCTTCTTCACGCAGTCCTTAATGCTTCTTCTCACAGTCCTTAAAGGTTCTTCACGCAGTCCTTAAAGATTCTGCCTCTTTCCTCATAGTCCTTAAACATGCCCCAGGAGGCACAGGCCGGACTCAAAAGTACGTAATCCCCGGGATCCGCATAGGCCGCGCAATCCTTTACCGCCTCATCCATATCTTCGGCAAACATTACGTTCTGGAAGCCGTTTTTCTTGGCGGTTTCCGCAATCTGATTTCTGGTTTCTCCAATCAAAACCAGGTACTTTACTCTTCCTTTAAACTCCTTAACCCAGGGGTCAAAATCCACATGCTTATCATATCCGCCCCCAATCAAAACCACTGGGCCGGGCATTGCTCTAAGGGCTTGGATTGCCGCATCCACATTGGTACCCTTGGAATCATTGTAATATTTTACACCGGAACGCTCCCGAACAAATTCAATTCTGTGCTCCACAGGTTTGAACTTCTTGCAAACCTTGATAATCTTGTCCATGGGTACGCCCATTTTCAGACCGACTCCTACGGCGCAGAGGATATTTTCATAATTATGCTTTCCCAGCAAATGCACATCCTTGGTGGTGAAAAGCTTCTCCTCCTTATCCGCCTTCTTATAATAGAAGGTATCTCCTCTCAGGAATAGAGACTCCTTTTCCTTGGTATCCTTCGGCTCTTCCTCGGATGAAAACCATAGCACTTTCGGCTTTAGGCTTCTTTTCTTTCCGAACTTTCGAAGCTCCGGATCCATATAGTTTAAAACGATACTGTCTTCCTCTTCCTGATTCTCCGCAATGGATTCCTTCACCGCAATATAGTTTTTCATGGTCTTGTGTCGATCCAGGTGATCCGGAGTAATGTTGGTGATGGCGGAAACATTCGGCCGAAAATCCACAATGGTTTCCAGCTGAAAGGAGCTGACCTCGCAAACGGTGGCGGACTGCTCCTCTGTCTCCAGAGCCTCTGCCGTAAAGGGATTTCCGATATTTCCCACCACATGGGTATCACTGTATTCGCTTTTCAAAATCTCCCCGATAAGACTTACCGTAGTGGTCTTTCCGTTGGTTCCCGTTACTGCGCAAAGCTTTCCCTTGCTGGATTGGTAGGCCAGTTCGATTTCTCCGATAATAGGGATTTGGGCGGTGGAAAGCATTTTCACATAAGGCTCATCTAAGGGGATTCCGGGACTGATGACAGAGGCGTTAATATGCAACAAATCAGAGGCCAAGAGCTTGCCCTTAATCAGGCTTACCTTGTCCTTCTTTTTAAACTGGCTCAGCAAGGCTCTATCCTCAACCTTTGGGTTCTTATCGAAGAAAATTACTTCGCCCCCCATGGCAAGAATCTGCTTTGCTGCCGCAACACCGCTCCGTCCTGTTCCCAAAACCAAAATTTTTTGCTTGTCCATCTTCGTCCCTTTAACCTCTTTGAAATCCCTTTCCCTGTGCTTGTAAGTTCTGCAAAGCCCAATCTTCTCCCCTTTAAGCCTGCAAATTTATTTCCCTAAATTTTTCATGCTCTTTTTCCGCTTTTTCTTTTTTACTCTTTCATTTTTTATAAAATCATAAAGCAGAAAAAACATAGCAAAATCGTAACAATGGTAAAAATTGTCACCACCTTGGTCTCGGACCAGCCCAAGAGCTCAAAATGATGATGTATGGGCGCCATTTTGAAAATTCTCTTTCCATGGCTCCATTTGAAGTAGCTTACCTGAATAATCACGGAAAGCACTTCCACGAAATAAATGAAGGCAAAAATCGGAATATATAAGGCGATTTCCTGCTGAATGGCCATAGCCACCACGAAGCCTCCCAGAGCCAGGGAGCCGGTATCACCCATAAACACCTTGGCAGGATAGGCATTGAAGCACAAAAATCCCAGAAGTCCGCCCAAAACCGCTCCCATAAGGGGTGCCATATCCCCTGTTCCCAGATGATTTTTCAAAAGTAAGAAAAATACAATCACCGCAGTTACAGAGGAGCAAAGTCCGTCAATACCGTCCGTAAAATTTGCCCCCGTATCGGTAGCGGTGATAATAAAGAGGGAAATAGGGAAAAATAAGAAGATTCCCACACTATAGGCTTCCTTTCCGAAGAAAGGAATGCGAAAGGCTCCGCTATATTCCTTGGAATAGAAAATATAGGAGATATACAGGATGGAGATAATAGTCTGACACAGCATCTTCTGCCTTGGGTTAAATCCCTCGGACTGATGCTTTACCACCTTTAAGTAGTCATCAATAAAGCCTACTACCCCAAAGCCCATCCCCAAAAAATAAGCAGGCAAAATATGGGGATAGGTTCCTGCAAAGGGAAGACAGGCTACGCTGATGGCAATCAGAAACAAGATGCCTCCCATGGTAGGAGTTCCCTGCTTTTTCAAATGGCTATTGGGGCCATCCTCTCGAACCTCCTGTCCAAACTTCAATTGGTGCAGAAGTTTGATTCCCTTTGGCGAAATCAAAAGCATCACCAAAAAGGAAATCCCTAAGCTTATTCCCTCCATAAACATTTTCCTTCCCCCTCATTTCTTTATCTTACAGATGTACTTTCCGTACTTTCCGCTGTACTGGGCAGCTCGTCCGGAACCTCTCCCTCGTCTTCCGCCTTCTCGTCCGTATCTACACTTCGCTTGACTACTTTATCCTCTTGTACATCGGAAGCATTGCTTTCTTTCTTAGCAGAAGAATTGTTTCCCGACTTTTCGGAAGCGCCTTCTTTTTTGCCGGCTTCTGCATTTTCATCCTCTTCCTTGCTCTGATTCTCTCCCAAAATCCCCTCTTCCGACTGCAAGTCCTTATTCAAAGAGGCATTGGGATCCGTTTCTCCCTGAGGCTGAATATTTAAGAACTGTAAAGCATCGTTCATAATCTTTTGCTCAATCTTGGTGGCAAAGGAAGCGCTGGCCTGAGCCTCTCCTTCCAAATTGGGTGTATCCACCACCACATAGACCAAAAGCTGCGGATCCTCCACGGGAGCAAAGCCGCAGAAGGAAACCAGATAGTTTTTCGCAGATCTTGGCAATTTTTGGGCTGTACCGGTCTTTCCTCCCACATGGTAGCCTTGGATCTGAGCCGGCTTTCCTGTTCCTCCCTCTACGGTCTGGAACAAAGCCTCTCGTAAAAAAGCGCTGGTATCTTCGGAAACGGTAACCCGCATCAGCTCCGGTTGTACGTCCTTAATCACCGTACCGTTGGCATTTAAAACCTGCTTTACCACATGGGGTCTGTAATAGGATCCTCCATTGATGACACTGCAAAATGCGGAAGCCATCTGAATCATGGTAACGTTAAAGTTTTGTCCGAAGGAATTGGTGGCCAGAGTGGTCTTTCCCAAGGTATCCGCCGTATAAACTAAAGAGGCAGTATCCGCCTCTCCCGGAAGATCAACGGTGGTTTTATCTCCAAAGCCGAATACATGCTGGTACTTTACGAAAGTTTCCGCCCCCTCTGCAAAGGCAGTATTCATCATATAAACGTTACAGGATTGCATCAAAGCCTGTTCCGCATCCAGTGTTCCATGTCCGTCTCGCTTATGACAACGAATGTTCCAGGTGTGAACACCGTCACTTAATGTCACCTTTCCGTCACAGGTAAAGGTGGTTTTCGGCTTAATAACGGATTCCTCCAAAGCTCCTGCTATCGTAAAGGGCTTCACCGTAGAACCGGGCTCATAGGTGTCGGAAATTACAGGGTTTCGCCAGACCTCATTCCAAGCCGCCTGCCTTCCATAGGAAAGAAGCTCCTCCTGGGTAAAGTACTGCCCCACCTCATCTATGGATATACTTTTGTTTTCATGTTCTCTTTTATATACGATTTGGGCTTCTTTTTTTCCAAGCTCCAAAAGAAGACTCTCCGGATATTCCGCATCATCCAGCTTTCTCGGCTCATTTAAGTCGTACTGTTTAGTGCTGGCCATAGCCAGGATTTCTCCGGTTTTCGGATCCATAACAATGGCGGAAGCCACCTTGGAGCCTACATCCTGGGTTTGCCATTCCTGCAAATATTTTTCCACCGTCCTCTGAATGTTGTAGTTGATGGTGGTAACCAAACTGTTTCCGTCGGTGGCTTCTCGAATCACGGATTGGAGCTTCGTATCAGAATCCAGATATCCATAGGTTCTTCCATTGGTACCGATAAGGCTTTTGTTATAGAACTGCTCTACCCCTGCCTGTCCGCTTTCTCCATCATCCGTAGTAAAGCCGATGATATTACAAGCTAAATTTTTATAAGGATAATATCTTCTATACTCTTCTTCAAAATCCAGACCCTTAATCCGGTCTTTCTTTCCATCTTTTTTGTACTGCTTATTTTGCTCGTCTATATAGTCCAAAAATGCAGTCCGCTCTTCATAGGACAGCCTTTTTTTATACTTATAGTAGGCACTCTTTTTCCCGTCCGGCAAAGCATCCTGCTTGGCAATATAAGCCCTAAGTTCTCCCGCATCCTCTTTGAAAAACTCTTCCACCGCCTTTAAGCTGGCTTCCTCATAACGCTTGTCCTGATAAGAAGTCATGGTTCTGGCGTCCACAATCAGATTATAAACCTTCTGGCTGGTGGCCAAAATGGTTCCGTTTCTATCCATGATATCTCCTCTTTTGGCAGGAAGTACCTTGGAACCATATTGGGTTTGCCTTTGTCTTAATACCTTTCTGTTAAAAGCCTCGTTGTTGTTTCGTACAATCTGAAACAGGGCAAAGGTCAATAAGAGAAAGAGAATCAGAAAAAAGCAAAAACCGATAATCAGTTTTTCTTGCATATAAAACGGCAGAATTTTCGTCTGCCGTCTTCTTCTCTGTTCAGCTTCAGGATTTGGGGATGTTTTCATACTGCCTTACGTACTCACTTTCCGATTTTTTATACTCTATTACCTGATTATCCCCCGGATATACCATCCCCAGTTCCTTGGTGGCAATTTCATAGACCTCTTCCGGATTCACGCTGGTATTGATAGCATTCTGCAAAGCATCATTTTTCTGCCGCAGCTTATCCAAGCGGGTTTTTTCTACCTCAATTTTCCGAATTCTGGTATTCACCTCCGTCTGTAACTGAATGTAATGAAAGCATAAACCGCCCATCACAAACATCATCGCCGTAACGCAAAATACCAGGAACAGATTGGCAGAGGTTTTTTCTTTAAGTCTCTCCTGCTGCAAAATGTGATTCTTCTCTCTTTCCCGAAGAATCTTTGCTCTCTCCTGCAAGATCCGTCTTTCCATGCCGGAAGCAGCTCTTTTCTTTCTCTGCTCCTGCTTTTTCTCTATTTTTTTCTTTTCTACTCGCTTCTTTGGGAGATACTGCTCTTTCACGGCCAAGCTTCCTTGCACATATTGCAGCTGTCTCCTCTCTCCCCTTTTCTTCATATACTCCCCTTTATTCCCCCGAAAATATCTTCATGCCCTCTGCTCAGCTTTTCCAATGTCATGAACAGCCGGACAATTTCTTACTCCTTTATGCTCTTTCAAAAATCCTCAGCTTCGCACTTTTTGCTCTGGGATTTTCTTCCATTTCCTCTTCACCTGGACAAATGGCTTTTCTACTAATGACCTTGCCCAAACTTTTTCTCCCGCAGGTACACACCGGAAAGTCCGGCGGGCAAATGCAAGGATTCTCCGCTTCCTTGAAGCTTCGCTTTACTATCCTATCCTCCAGAGAATGGAAGCTGATAATACAGATTCTTCCCCCGGGATTTAAGGCTTCAATCATGGCTTTTAAAGAATTCTCCAAAACCTCCAACTCCCGATTCAAGGCAATACGGATGGCTTGGAAAGTTCTTTTTGCAGGATGCCCTCCCTGCAGACGAAACTTCATGGGAATGGCATGAGAAATAATTTCCGCCAATTCCTTGGTTGTTTCAATAGGTTTTTCCTGTCTTACCAAAACAATGTGCTTTGCAATATTTTTTGCAAACTTGTCTTCCCCATAGTCCCT
>ERZ773197.229-NODE-229-length-47587-cov-9.533514_pt1 | contig 47587 bp, 40 predicted proteins | sample MGYA00580999_ERZ773197 | MGnify/ENA primary metagenome ERZ773197 (study PRJEB29015, sample SAMEA2738166) | human oral metagenome | biome: human oral; feature: human-associated habitat; material: saliva | place: China | collected 2185 ...
GCGGGATCGACGTACTCGTCGGCAAAGATGGGAATCGGGCGGTTGACGATGGGCAAGATGACGTTCTTGCCCACGAGATCCTTGTAGCGTGCATCGTCGGGGTGCACGGCGACGCCCGTATCGCCGAACATCGTCTCCGGGCGCGTCGTCGCGATTTCCACGAAGCCCGAGCCGTCCTCAAGCGCATAGCGCAGATGCCAGAGGTGACCCGCTTCCGTCTCGTGCTCGACCTCGATGTCCGAGAGCGCCGTGTTGCACGACGGGCACCAGTTCGTGATGCGCGTCCCCTGATAGATCAGCCCCTTCTCGTAAAGGCTCACGAAAACTTCGCGCACGGCGCGCGAGCAGCCCTCGTCCATCGTGAAGCGCTCGCGCTCCCAGTCGCACGAAGCGCCGAGCGTCCGGAGCTGGTACATGATGCGGCTGCCGTACTCCTCCTTCCACTGCCAGACGCGCTCCACGAACTTCTCGCGCCCAAGCTCGTAGCGGTTCGTTCCCTCTGCGCGAAGCGCCGCCTCCACCTTCGCCTGCGTCGCGATGCCCGCATGGTCGCAGCCCGGCATCCAAAGAGTATTATAGCCCTGCATACGCCGCCAGCGGATCAGGATGTCCTGCAAGGTGTTGTCGAGCGCGTGCCCCATGTGGAGCTGCCCCGTCACATTGGGCGGCGGGATCACGATGGAAAACGCCTCCTTGCCCTCCTCCGGCTCGGCATGGAAGAGATGGTTCTCCTCCCAGAACTCGTACCACTTCTTCTCAAACGACTGCGGATCATAAACCTTGGGGATATTGTCCTTTTCCATGCTGAAACCTCCGTAGATCTTTTCGCTGCGAAAGACTCCTGCCGCCAAGCGCACCGCTCTCCGCAGGAATCCCGCAAAAAAATAAAGCCCTCCCGCCCGAAAGGACGGAAGAGCCTCTTCCGTGATACCACCCAACTTCCCGCAGGGAGGAACTCCGCCCCACGGCTCAAAGGCATAACGCCGCCGCCGCGCCCGCACCTACGCACAAAGCAGCGCAAAGCGCCGCACAGCTTCAGCACGAAAGCTCCGAAGCGACCTTCCGCTGCCCTGCGCAGGGATTCTCACCAGCCATCCCCTCTCTGAAGCACCCGCGGCAGCGTACTCCTCTTCCTCATCGCCTTTATCGACAAAAGGATACCATAAGAACGCGATTTTGGCAAGATGCGGCAAGTGCAAGGATGCGAGGAACTTCCCCCTCACCCAAGCGGCTGCAAGCCCTTATATTCAATCTCTGCTGGATGCGAGCGGTACAAAATGCACTCTCCCTCGGTCGGCCTGATCGAAACCCCGGCGATATACCCCTTATGCGCCCCGATGCGCGTGTTGGAGAAATCGGCTATACTCATCGGTTTGTTGACGATAACCTGAACCCAGCACTTATTGCCACGCTTGTCTTCAAACCACAGCTGTGGCATCACATCAGGTGCATCCGTAAAGGAAAGGATCTTGTCCCCCTGCTGCCGCAAATCATCCATAACAATGGTTATCGCCCAATTCATCAGCTCCCATGCAGATATCCGATGCAGCGCATCATCGGCCTGCTTGGTAGGGACGATGCTCTCATGAGTTTTGGCATAGGGATTTTAAGTCCATTCTTTCCCGTACTTTTGACTTTATACACTTTGTCGTCCTTGGCATCAAAGGTTATGGCAAAGGTGCCCCCATACTGCCATACATCCAGCATCATGGGTTCCATCTCATTGCCTTGTTTGCAGGAAACTCTATCTGGCTCCCCATAAACACTTCGAACGTAATCTTTTGTGGCGCCAAAATAAATTCCACCGATAGCGATATCCTCTCGAGGAACGTCCTTCACTGGTGCAGCAAAACAAATTTGCACAAGCAAAAGGGCTATCGCAACAATCAAAGTCAAAATCTTATTCCTCATTTCACGCACTCCTTTTATTCAAGCACACACCTCAATCACTATATTCTAACTCACTATATTCTAACTTTTCGCAAAAAAATCCTGCATAAAACAAAAAGCCTTCGTATAAGAATTCCCCTCTGAAAACCAGCGTGACATACGTTGATCACCAAGGCATATGAAGCCGTTCCTTCTCGAAAAGGATTCTGACCGCCTTCATTCGATTTTTCTTTCAGAATGCAGAAGCCACCATGCTCGTGCGGCATGGTGGCTTTCAGCAAAATCATAAAGGATATCAACCGAACATTGCATTGAAAATCAAAAGCACAACGATGCCGGTCGCCCAAGCAATCGTACTGGCAACAGAGTAGAGGCGCAGCTGCTCCTTGCCTTCGGTGATGCCAATGGAACGATTGACAACCCAGAAGAAGCTGTCGTTGAAGTACGAATAGAAAAGCGATCCAACACACGCAGCAAGTGCTGCGAATACGGGATTCACCGATAGGTTCGCGACGATCGGCGCTGTAATCGATGCCGCCGTGATCATCGCCACAGTGCCGCTGCCTTGGATAAAGCGGATGAATGTCGCGATGAAGAACGGCAACAAGATGGCGGGGATGCTCGTCTGCAGCATGGCTTCAGCGATGACTGTGCCGACACCGCTGTCGCGGATCAACATGCCGAAAGCGCCACCGCCACCTGTGATGAGGATGATGATGCCCGCCGACTTGATGCCCGTTTCCATTTCCTCCAAGACGCGCTTCCTATCGAGGCTACTCGTCAAACCGTAAATCGTCAGCAAAAGTCCGATGCCCACGGCAATGACCGGCGTCCCGAAAAACTGAATGATGTCAGCGACCTGCCCCTTCATGCCCACGGCAGCCGCCACCGTGCCCGCTAGAATCAAGAGAATCGGCACGACGATCGGCGCAAACGAGATGACCGCGGACGGCAGATGCGCGTCATCATAGATGCTGTTTCCGCTCCCTGAAGCGACGTACGACCTGTCACGCGTCCAGCCACCATCCGCAGTTGGAATCTGCCAGATCCGCTCGCCCGCCCACTTTGCAAAGAGCAAAGGACCGATGAGCATCGGCACAGCGAGTACGAGCCCCCAGAGAATCAAGGAGCCGACACTGACTTCGAAAATACCCGCAACCCCCACAGGCCCTGGTGTCGGCGGTACCATCGTATGCGTGATGACGAGACCTGTGGCGAGTGCGACACCGATGGAAACGATCGACTTTCGCGTTTCCGTAGAAATCGCCTTTGCCAAAGGAGTCAAGATGACAAAACCAGAATCACAGAAAATCGGGATGGAAACCAAAAAACCCGTCAACGCCATGGCGATTTCTTCACGCCCTTTGCCGAAGAGTTTGAGAAAGCAAAGTGCCATGCGCTTCGCCGCTCCCGAGACTTCAAACAACTGCCCCATCATGACGCCGAAGCCGATGATGATGCCGATACTCCCCAGCGTTCCGCCAAATCCCTTCGTAATACTCGCAACAATCTGCTTAAACTCGATGCCACCGATCACACCGACGAGGACAGTTGCCAAAATCAACGCCAAGAACGTATGAATCTTGGTCTTCATGATCATAAAAATCAAGCAGACTATACCAATGCCAAGACCTATAAGGATTTGCGTTTCTGCAGCCATAAGGATTCATCTCCTTGTTCAAAAAACATTTTCTTCTGCTAATGAAACCTCAAGAAGTCACGCCGCAGTCACTGACCCATCGATTGATTTCATGCAAGGGCGGCGCACAATATCCACAAAGCGCACGTTCGAGCGTACACTTTGCGGAATCTTCTCCTCATCCTTCCTTGAAATGCGGGGCATATTTCGCTGCGAGACGGATGGCTTCCACCATGCTCACAGCACTCACGATTCCCTTGCCCGCAATGTCGAACGCCGTACCGTGATCAACTGACGTGCGCAGGAACGGCATGTCAAGCGTGACGGCAATCGTCCGTTCGAAATCATATGTCTTTGTCGCTATATGACCTTGGTCGTGATAGAGCGACAGCACCGCCTGATAGCGTCCCTGTAACGCCTGATGGAAGACGGAATCCGGTCCGATCGGACCTACGACATCATATCCTTCCTTCTGCGCCTCTTCCACCGCGGGAGCGATCTCCTTGACCTCTTCCCATCCGAAGAGTCCATGCTCACCCGAGTGCGGATTGAGTCCCGCGACCGCCATCTTGCCTTGGACGCCGAGCTGCTTCAATGCCTTCGTGCAGCGGCGGATATACTCAAGCACACGTTCCTTCGTAATGGCATCACAGGCATCTCGAAGCGACATATGGCGTGTGAGGAAGAATACGCGCATCTCGTCGACCTCGAACATCGTCAAAGGATCACGTGATCCGGACAAACCACCAAGAATTTCCGTATGTCCGATATAGTCAATCTTCGCTGCACGCAGCGACTCCTTGTTGATCGGCGTCGTGGCTATCGCGTCGATCTTGTGCGCCATCGCAAGTCCCACGCATCTCTCAATGTAATCAAACGCCGCCTGTCCACACATCGCTTGAACTTCCCCCATCTTCAAGCACGTCATGTCGACATTCTTGAGATCGATGAGATTGATGACTCCCGTCTCATCAACGGCATCGACCGTGTCTTCGATTATCCGGATACTCATCTTCGCGCTGCAGACATCGACCGCCTGCTCCATCGCTCCTTTGTCTCCAACGACGACAACCTTCGCAGCATCCGTCACTTTCTTGTCAAGCAAGGACTTGACAACGATTTCTGCGCCGACTCCCGCAGGATCCCCCATAGGCACTCCGATGAGCGGCTTTCCCATCACATTCTTTTCCATACGCACAACACTCCTTTTGCAGCTTCAACCATCACCGGGCAATATCCTTGGCGATTTTATCCAAGCAAAGCCCAATCGCATCATTACCGCCAATCATTCCTCCCTTCGTCACAATGCGCAGCTTCGGCAGACGACCACCAAGGATGCGTCCATAGACAGCGAGCGGCAGTACCTCGTCGCGTACATCAATGCCGTCAGCCTCGAGCTGATTCAAAAGTGCGATCGTGATATCGCCACCTGAGCAATAAACGCCCTCGATCTTCCGACTCTTTTCCAAAACCTCGCTCGCCGCCTGCGCCAGAGTGTTGGAAAGGATGCATGACACCTCTTCCGATGTGATATCGAGTTCCTTCGCCGTCGCCTTGAGATCGAGCGATGCCTCATCGGAAAGGGGTGTCGTCGTCAACAAGAGGATATCTTCGCTGTCAACGGCGGCGCAGACCTTATCGACGACACGCCGAACCTCCATTTCTCTCCGCCCCCGCGCAAAGAATTCCTCCACATGCATGTCGGCGAAAAACACACGCCTTTTTTGCAGCAAATCAGCAATCTGTCGTTTCGTTGTCGCTGTCACGCTGCCGATGACGAGCAAGACCTTCTGCTCGCGTTTCTCCTTCACCTGCATCTCGTAAACAATCTGCATGGTCAAAGGGCCCGGATCGACCGTCAGCACTCGGCAGCCGCTGGCGAGAACCGCTTTGGCAATCTTCTGCACATCCTCGTTGCGCACGGCGTCAAAGACGAGGATACGAGCCGCTTGCGCCGCCTCGCTGATGGCTGCCGCAAGGGAATCTATGCTCTGCGCCAAAGTCTTCAACGGAAAACAGTACACTCTGTGGCGCGTTTGCTGTTCAATAATGTCCACGACGTCATCCGATGCAACAGGCATCTTCGGGTCACGCCCCGCATCAGACTCCGTCAGAAGCACACCGTTCACGAGCATCGTTCGGTTTGCAACAATACGCCCAGAATCAGGATAAGAAGGAACGACGATCGCTGTGAAATCATCTCCCAAGGCAGCCAGTCCCCCGTCGATTTCTGCGCCAATATTGCCGCGCAGCGTCGAATCGATGCGTTTGTTAAAGAACTCACCACCTGTTTTCAGTTGCAAAAAAGCTTCCTTGACACGTTGAAACGCTTCTTCAGGAGGCAGTCCACGGCTCGCCGTCGAGTAGGCGAGCACATCAGCCTCATGCGCCGACGCGCTGTTCAAGCGAAAAAGACTACTGACACTAAGACCGAGCTTTTTGAGGAGTACACCAGAAGCATTCGCTCCCGTCAGATCATCAGCAACAATAACTCCTTTCATCACATCTCCCCCTTTCCATCAAACCGCGATAACTCCACCGCGCGGCATCGCTCTCTTGATCTCCGTCTTAGTAAAGGGATAATCGGTAATGACGCAATCAAACTCGCTCATATGAGCCGCCTTATAGAGCTTTTTCTTGCGAAACTTCGAACGATCGACGACAAGAATCGAATTCGCACTCATCTCAAGAAGCCGGTGCTTGAATACGCACTTGCTCTCCGTCGGAACGACGAGAAAAAAGTCGTCCGTGACGGCAGACGTGCCAATGAAGGCGAGATCGATGCCATAGTGCGCAAGCTGCTCCATCGCCATGGCGCCCGCTACAGCGCCTGTTTCTGGAAGGATTGTGCCGCCCAAGAGGATAGTGCGTACCTTCGTCTGCGAATAAAGATGCACTCCGATATGCAAATCATTTGTCACTACCGTGATGTTAGCGGATGCCTCCATTTTCAAGAGCTCGGCAATTTCAAACGTTGTCGTGCCCGCATCGAGAAAAACCGTCATGCCTGCATGAATCTGCTGTAATGCTGCCTTCGCAATGCGCCGCTTGACCTCGATATCGCGCACCTTCTTTTTAGCGTACGATGTCTCCTCCACCAAATAGCCCGGCAGCATAGCGCCGCCGTGCGTGCGCACGAGCAATCCCTTCTCCTCAAGCTGCTTGAGATCACGCCCGATCGTCATCGCCGTGACACCAAGCGTTTTCACTAAGACGCTGCTCGCGACCGTTTCGTGCTGCTGCAAATAGTCGAGAATAAACTTCTTCCTGTCAATCGAAATCATAAATGCCCCTTGATGTTAACATTATTTATTTTCTGTTATCTTTCGTTATCCCTATTATAAAACTGTCGCTTTCTTCTGTCAATATCACAAAAAGACGCAAGAGGAAAATCGCGACGGCGTGTAGAATCAGCTACGAAGGATATGCGGGGAAGATCACCCTCCCCTGGGCACGGATGCTTGAGGAAGAGACTCAGAAGCAGCGAGGGATGCGATATGGCTACAGAACTACGGACGGAGCACGAGTTGGAATTCATTTTCTTCTGCATAGAGAATACGGCGAAAACGCTGGGCGTTCCTGGCGAACATCTTTACGACAAACTCAAGGAGAGCGGTCTCCTGCTCGATTATCTCGTTGCGAACTACGATGTGCTCCACACGCAGGGCAAGGAGTACATCGTAGCCGACCTGATCGACACGATGAAGGAAACGGGTGTATCCGTATGATGGTCTATCATGGCTCGCATCTCGTGGTCGAACATCCTGACGTTCTTCACTCGCGCCCTGCCGTCGATTTCGGGCGGGGCTTCTACACGACACCGCTTGCAGAACAGGCGGAGTCCTGGGCTAAAAGATTCCTGCGCCGCCACAAAGCGGCGGTTGTTTCAGCGTACCTTTTGGATGAAGCAGTATTCTTGGAAGAAGATTGCATGCGATTTGATTCGTATTCGGAAGCATGGCTCGACTTCGTTCTCGCTTGCCGGACGGAGAAAGACGATTCAGATCATGCTGTCATCCTGGGTGGCATTGCCAATGACCGCGTGTTCGACACGATAGAGCTATTCCTGCAAGGCTTGATTCAAAAGGGGGAAGCGATCCGCCGCCTGCGCTTCGAGCAGCCGAATCTCCAAATCGCGCTTCGAACACAGGAAGTCATTGACAGATATTTGCATTTTCAAGGGAGCAGATCGCTATGAAAGCAAATCCCATCTTGCTGCAGATGAAGTATGCGCGTGTCGTGGCGCGTTTTGCCGAACGCATGAAGCTTCCTCTGGCAGATGCGCTTGACTTTTTCTATCATTCGCAGACATATCTGCTCATGCGCGACGGCGTGGCGGACATGCACTGCATGAGCGACATCTACTTGGCAGAGGAGCTGGCCGAGGAGTACGGCGCCTCCCCTTCTTCCTCCTCCAAAGCCAGCAGCGCCTGCACGTAGAGCGCACATTCGAGGCGCTTCTTCTGGATTTCGCAGCCGACTTCGTAGGGCTTCCTGATGTCGCCGTGGAAGAGGTCGGCGTTGGCGTGACAGCCGCCGCTGCAGAAGAAGCGCGCCCAACAGTCGGCGCATTTCTCCTTGTTGAGGACATGCGACTCGCGAAAGTACGGCGGCCACGCTTCGTTCGTCACCCCCTCGTAGATGCTGCCGAGCTTGTATCGCTCCCTGCCGACGAACTGGTGGCACGGATAGAGATCGCCGTTTTCCGCAACGGCGAAGTACTCGTGGCCTGCACCGCAGCCCGAAAGGCGCTTGGCGACGCACGGGCCGTTCGACAGATCCATGTTAAAGTGGAAGAAGAAGAAGCCCCTGCCCGCACGGCGGCGCTCCAAATAGGCAGCGGCGAGGCGGTCATACTCCGCGCAAATGCGCGGCAGATCTTCTTCCTCCAGCGCGAGAGGGCTGTCCTTCAGCACGACAGGCTCGACCGAGAGGATGTCGAAGCCCGCATCGTGCATGGAGAGGACGTCCTTCGTGAAGTCGAGGTTGCGCTTCGTGTAGGTGCCGCGCAGATAGGTGTAGATGCCGCGATAGTCCCAATCGCCGCCCGCGCGGCTCGCCAGACAGCGCTTGAAGTTTTCCACGATCCGGTCGTATGTGCCATGCCCGCCGACATCGGGGCGCATGGCGTCGTTCGTCTCCTTGCGCCCGTCGAGCGAGAGCACGAGCGAGAAGTCGTTTTCGTTGAGCCACGCGATGTTCGCCTCGTTCAAGAGCATGCCGTTCGTCGTCAACGTGAGCTTGAATTCCTTGCCCGTCTCCTTCTCGCGCTTTCGCACATACTCGGTGACCGTCTTGATCGTCTTCATGTTCAGGAGCGGCTCGCCGCCGAAAAAGTCGATCTCGCAATGCCTGCGCGGCCCCGACCCCTCGATGAGGAAGTCCACGGCGCGGCAGCCCACCTCGGGCGTCATGACGGCGCGTTCCATGCCGTAGTTGCCGCCGTCGCCGAAGCAATACTTGCAGCGCAGATTGCAGTCCTGCGCGACCATCAGGCACAGCGACTTCACGAGCCCCTTCTCGGAAAAGGTCGGCGGCACGTCGATATCGGGGGCGAAAAGCTCGCCGCGCTCCATGAGCTCGTGCAGCTCCTCCAAGGCTTCTTCGAGTTCTGCCGCCGGATGCTTCGCGGCGAGCGCGTCCATGACCGCGCGGTCGTTCGTGCCGTCGAAGACGTCCAGGATGTCGCAGATCATCTCGTCGACGACATGGACGGCGCCGCTGTTGACGTCCAGCAGGATGAAGCTGTCCGCCTGCTTGAACTTGTGTATCTTCTCTTTCATATTTCCTCCGCTGTATGATGAAGCGTGAAGAAAAGACCTCTCCCTTACGGAAGAGGTCTTTTCTTCACGCCTGTTTCCTGCTCTCGCAGACCTGGTTGCCTACCGTGCAGGACGTCTTGCACGCCGACTGGCAAGATGCCTGGCATTCGCCGCAGCCGCCCGTCTTGAGCGTCTTCTGCATCGTCGGCTTGTTGACCGTCTTGATGTGCTTCATCTCATGACCTCCTTCTTCCTGTCTTTTTTATTCTACTATGAAAGTCCAAGAAGTCAAGCCCGAAGGGCGCTGACCGATCGGGGAACTTTCATCCAGGGCGTGGGGACATATGTGCAGCGTGCCTCCTTGATGCGGCTATCGCCAGAAACAGCGCTGACAGCAAGTCCTGCCGTTTCACGGCTGCACAGTTTCCCTGTTCTTCACGCGCTCCGGGCCGCCGTTCAGAGAGTCGTCTGCGCCTCCTGCTCCTGCAGGTGCCGCCAGACGCGCGTGAAGCCCGCCGCCGCATCGAAGCGGCATTGCCAGCCCAGGGTGCGGAGCTTGTCGGCGGACGGGCAGTTCGCCCGGTTGAAGCTGTTCTCCAAGTACGCCGCATCGCGCGAACGCTCCTTCTTGATGACCTTGAGATCGAGCTCGGGGCGAATCTTCACCAAGGTCTGCGCCAGCTCGCTGATGCTCAAAAAATCCCTGTCGTTCGACACGTTGTACGCCTCGCCCGCCGCGCCCTCGAAGAGCACGAGGAAGAAGGCGGCGACCGCGTCGGCGACGTAGCAGAAGGGGCGTCGCGCGCTGCCGTCGCTGTGCATGACGATGTCCGCGCCATCCTTCACGCACTTCATGAAGGAGGCGAAGACACGCGGGTCTTCCTCGACGTCCATCGTCGGCGCGTAGGTGTGCGCGATGCGCACGATCTTCGCGGACACGCCGTGCTCAAGGAAGAAGAGACGGCACCACGTCTCGCCCATGCGCTTGCTGCCGCCGTAGCAGCTCTGCAGATCGAGAGGATCAGCAGAGCCGATGTCCGCCTCGTGAAGCTCCCGTGCCCCCTCGGCAACCCTGCCGTAGACGTCGCCGCTGCTGAAAAAGAGGAAGGCCGCGCCCTTTTCCTTCGCCAGCTGCAGGAGGTGATAGGTGCCGAGCACGTTCGGCGCGGCGACCTCTATGGGCATCGTCTTGTAATACTTGGGACTCGCCAGGCTCGCGGCATGGATGATGAAGTCCAGGCTTCCATCTTCCTGCCAGGGCTCGCAGAGGTCATGCTGCACGAACGAAAGATAAGTCTTTTGGGCATACGCGCCGAAGCGTGCGCGCGCCTTTTCCTCGCTGCGCACATGGAGGAGCAGCCGCACGTCCATCGCATGATATTCGTTCAGATAGATGAGATAGAATGCGACGTAGGAGGCGAGCATTCCCGCCGCCCCCGTGATCAGCACGGTCTTTCCCTTGAGCTTCTGCCAATCCAACTCCCGCGCATGGATGTCTTCCATGTCCTCTTCGATGACGCTGCTATTCAGAAATGTTCTTCTCTCCATCGCCTTCCCCCCAGTAGTGGAGCTTTTCCACAGGAAAATCGTCAAATCCGCCGCTTACGCTGCCTCTCCCTCCTCGACATCGCGATGAATTCAGCGCATACGCTCCGTCGTCTCCATCTGTCCGCCGCACGCAAGAAAGCGTCCTGCTTCCTAGGCTTTTCGCCGCGCGATCAGCTCCAGCCAATTTCCCTCCGGGTCGCGGCAGAAGCAACAGAGATTGCCGTTTCCCATATCGTGCACGCGCGTCGCCAGCCTTCCGCCATGCGCGACGACCGCCGCGCACGTCGCTTCCATATCGCGCACACCGAAGGCGATGTGCAGTCCCGCCGCGATCGACTTCAGAGGCGCCTGCGCCTCTTTTTCAGGCACGGCAAGCTTCAGAAGCTCGACCATGTCGCCCGTGCCGCTCGCCTTGCCCTGCTCGGTGATGAGCTTCGTGATCTTGACCCTTGCGCCGGGCGTCCGGAAGAGGTCTTCGATCAGCGCGTCCGCCTGCTCGACATCTTCGCATATCGTGTGCATGTGGAAGACATCGCGATAAAACGACGTCATGCGCGTCAGATCCTTGACGTAAATGCCCGTATGACGCATGTTGATCATGTTTTTCCCCCGCTTCCTTCAGGCTCGACGAGCGGAATGTACATATTGGCCGCCAATTCTTCGCGCGGCAAGAAGGGCGTGAGATCCTCCAGGGGCGGGCTGGTCAGCCTCCCGTCGGGCAGGCGCTTCGTCGCCGACTTCGGCTCGAACTTCTGATCTTCCGTCACGAATACCTCGCAGAGAACGAATCCCGTCTCATCGAGCGCCTGCGCAATCTTTTCGTGCAGCTCACCATTCGAGGAAATCGCGAGGTAGGGCATCTCGAACGCCCGCGCGATTTTCTCGAACGATGGGAAGCCGAGGTCGCCGCTCTCAGGGCCTACGCCGATGAGCGCATTGCCGAAGACGTTCGTCTGCGTCTGGCGGATCTGATGGTAACCGTTGTTGTTGATGACGAACACCTTGATGGGCAGGCGGTTCGTGACGATCGTCTGCAGTTCCTGCAAGTTCATCATGATGCTGCCGTCGCCCTCGATGCAGACGACGCTGCCCTTGCTCGCGACGGCAGCGCCGACGGCAGCGGGCAGGCCGTAGCCCATCGACGAGATGGCGCAGTTCATGAGGAAGCGGCTGCCTTCCTTGATGAAGTACGACTGGCTGCCCACGACGCTCGCCGAGCCGTTCGTCGCGACGGTGATGCCGCCCGCTGGAAGCGCACGGCTCAAGGCGTCCATGAAGGCGTAGACGTTCACCCTGCCGCCGGCTTCCTTCTGCGCCAAGGTCACGACGGGATAGGCTTCCTTCCACTTGCGGCACTGCGCGAGCCATGCCTCGTTTTCCTTCGGCGGCTCTTCCTCTGCCGCCCGCAGGAGGGCCTGCATGAAGTCCGCTGCGTCGGCGCACACGGGATAATCAACGCGGATCGTCGGCTTCTTCAGCTCGGCGGGATCGATGTCGTTGACGACGGTGTGCGCCGCGCGCGCCCAGAGGCGCACGTCGTAGCCGACCTGGTAGATGCTCAGGCGGCTGCCGATGGAGAGCAGGAGGTCGCTGTTCTGCACGGCGAAATTGCCCGCACGGTCGCCCATCGTGCCGCCTCGGCCGCAGTAATGCGGGTTCTCGGTCGCGATGAGGTCGATGCTGTTCCAGCAGGTGACGACGGGCACAGAGAGGCGGCGCGCCAAGGGTTCGAGGAGCGAGGCCGCGCCCGCGAGGCGTATGCCGTTGCCCGCATAGAGCACGGGACGCGCGGCGCTCTTGAGCTTCTCCAGCACATGGCGTGCGGCTTGGGTGACATCCGTGCGACGCGCTTCCTCTTGCGTCGCCGCATCGAGACCGCCAAGCGCTTCCGTGTCGATGAAGCTGCCCTGCACATCGACGGGTATATCGAGCCAGCACGGGCCTGGCCTGCCGCTCTTCGCCACGCGATAGGCGTTTTCGAGCGCTGCGGGAAGCTCCTGCGGCTCTTCGATCATCTCCGCATACTTCGTCATGTTGTCCAGTGCCGACACGATGTCGAACTCCTGCCCGCCCAGCGTGCGCAGCGGCAGACCGCTCCGGCGCACCGTCAGCGAGGACTTCATCTGCCCCGAGACGACGAGCAGCGGGATCGAGTCCTGATAAGCGCCCGCGACGCCGTTCAAGGCGTTGATCGCGCCTGGTCCGCTCGTCACGCAGAGCGCCGCCATGTCGCCGTGGACGCGCGCATACGCCTCCGCCGCCATCGCCGCCGCCTGCTCATGGTGGCAGTACGTCGACCGGAGCTTCGCGTGATGCCCGATCGAGTCGTTGAGATGCATGGCGCCGCCGCCCACGACCGTGAAGACATGCTCGATGCCCTTCTTCACGAGGAAATCCGCAACGTAGTCCGATGCCTTGACCTTCATGGAACACCTCCGTTTCTTCAGAGAGGCACCGCCGTCCACAGGCAGCGCTCCGCCTTCGGCACGCGGCATGCCCCGCGCCGCCCGCGAAGACCATCTTCTCCGCGCCCTCCGTATCACACTTGACGAAGTCGATACGGAGGACGCCCTGCTCTTTCACGAAATGATCGAGCGTATCGACAGGGCAGACGACTTCTTCCAAGTGTTCCCTGCGCTCGCCCCGCAGAAACCTCTGCCTCTGACGCACGCGCCATGCGTCATTCTTTCAATGTGTCTTTGAGCGCTTCCACCAGCTGTGTGTAGTACGGTTCCTGCCCATAGTATTCCTCGACGATTTCGAAGACTCCGTCGAGCGACAAGGAAAGATGTTCCTCTTTGATCCGCGCGCACCAAGGAAGGATTGAATGCTCCAGGACGTTCCTCTTTTCTGCCGCAAGCTGCTCTGCCGGGATCTTTGCCGACGAAGTCAGTATATCGAAGTAGTTCTTGATGAACACTTCGGCAAAGTTATAGCCGACCGGCTTGTGATCGCCGCCGCCTTCTTCAAAGAAGGCACCGCAGAACACAGCGAAATCCGGCCTTTGCTTCAGCATCTCCATCTGCAGATACACCTGCGGGATGTGCGTATCATCGTACTTGTGCGGCTCCGGAACGGCGTCATACAGCTCACGTCGCATGACGATGCAACTGATCCAGCACATGAAGTAGCTCGCCGCCTCGATGTATTTCAGGCAGCCTTTCTCCTGATACACGCGGCGCGAACGCTTGTCTTCATTCCCCAGGAAGAAGAGCGCAGCGCCCCGATGACGGACGATGCCGCTGAGGAGCACGGGAAGTGCGCCATCGAGGAAGTAATCATCATCGCCCGCGACGAGCACGTATTCGCCCCTGCTCTCGCGCAGAGCTGCATGGAGGTTCTTCTCCGCGCCGATATTCACCTCGTTGCAGTGATAGCGAAGATTCTTGTACTTCTTCTGCATCCCTTCGACGAACGCCCGCGTATCGTCTGTCGAGGCGTTGTCCGAAACGAGGATCTCCGCCAGCGCATCGTTGCCTAGCTGCTCCAGCACGCAGGAAAGAGACCGCTTCAAGTATTTGCTGCGGTTGTATGTGATGAAAGCGATGGTGAGCAACGGCGGCGCCGTTTTCCGCTCTTCCAGCAGCTTTTCCAGCGTCGCGCCGTCTTCCGCGGGCAGCCACTTCCCCTCTTGCGGCGAGAAGACGGCAGCGACCTTGGCGGGGCTTCCCTCGACGATGCAGTAGGGGGGCACATCCTGCTGCACACGGCTTCCCGCGCGCACGATGCTGCCGCGTCCGATGCGCAGAGCGCCCTTGATCGTGACGTTCTCCTCGATCTGTACGCCGCGTTCGATCCGAATGCCCTGATCATCCGCGACGATCTCGCGGTCCGCAGGAAAAAGCCCCAGATCCCTCTCATCATAGACATAGTCCTTGACCTGGACATTCTCCGCCAGGCTCACGCCGCTTTCCACTTCGATGCGCCGAATGGCCGTCAGCGCGCTGCCCGCACCGATCTCGCAGCGATCGCCGATGATGATGCGCGGCTTCCCGGCGAAATTCGCCGCAAAGAGGCGGCAAAGCGCCGTTTCGTGGATCTTCGTCCCGCTGCCGATCCTGATGCCTTCGGGACGGTCGAACGCCTTCCACGAGGGAACTTCGCTTCCTTCGCCGCACGCATAGAGCGTGTTCATTTCCTGCGGCTCCGCGCCATCAAGATACGGATGCCATCTCCCGAAAAACCTTTTCCTATCGGCTTCGCAAGCGTCGAAGGAAACGCCTTTCCTTCGATAAGCGCACCAAGGTTCCACCGGCGAAGATACGACGATGCGGGCGCCGGACTCCTCCATTGCGCGGCAGTGCGCCAACACAGCATAATACTGCTTTTCATAAGATTCATCCCACGAAAGATCCAGCTGCGTCGCAAAAAGCGACGGCAGCAGGAAGCGGACGTCTGCGGCTTCTCCCATCGAATCTCCGAAGCGCAGCTCGGAGAAGCCTTCCTCCGACGGCATGAGGACGACTCCTCGCTTGTAGGGCGAATCCATCACGCTGCCGCTCACGGGGAGCGAAGCGCTGCCAAGGAAGCCGATCATGCCGATGCTCTCGTCCCGGAAGATGGCCATCATTTCCCGAACCATCTGCGGATGGTCGAGGCACATCTCGTCGTTGATGTACAGCTTGTACTTGGCGTCCGTTGCCGCCAAGACTTCATTCGCCTGTTCCGCATACGGCCTGCCCGCATCGAGAGGGAAGGCCTCGACTTCGTATCCTTCCGGCCACATCATGGCGTTCAGGGATTCCAGGCAGCGCTTATACGATTCCTCCTGCGTTCTGCGAAGCAGCACGGCGATCTTCTTCTCTTTTCCAGCAGGAAGACGGTGCGCCTGCGCCTCGTTCTTTCGCTGCAGAAAAGCACGAAGCTCCTCCGGCTTCATGCGCTTGTAGTCCGCAGGCACATGCCACTTTTCGTGGAACAAGGCGTCGTTCCGCAAATTCAGTGCACGAAGGCGCGCTTTCTTTTCGCTCGCTTCTTGCTTCGTGCAGCTTTGCAGGAAACTCGCATTGCCGAAATGATGGATGAACGTGTCGTGGCAAAGAAGGAGGTCGTAGCCCGCCTGCAGGATGCGCAGGGAGTAGTCATCGTCTTCGAAGTTGCCTGGACTGAACTGCTCGTCGAGCCAGCCGATCTTTTCAAGCACTTCCCGCTTGAAAAGATAGCAGAAGCCCACGAGCGTCGCTTTCTTCTCCCAGCGCACAGGATCGGACGCCTTGTTGTATTCCGCCGCAAAGAGCTGCATCTCCTCCAGGTCGCCATAGGGGACTTGGATTTGCTGGTCGTTCGAGCAGGCATTCGTGACGCAGCCTGCGGCGCCGACCTGCGGGCTGCTGTAAAGGGCACAGCGCAGATTCTTCAGCCAATTCTTCGTGACAACCGTGTCACTGTTGAGAAGCAGCAATTCCGTCCCCGTCGCGATGGCAAGGCCTTGATTGCAGCCTTTCGGGAATCCTAGATTCTTCTCGTTGTAGATGCAGCGAAGATCGTTCTGCTCCTTGAGCCATGCGGCCGAGCCGTCCTTCGAGGCATTCTCGACGACGATGATCTCATACGTCCCCGCTTCCGTGTGCTCACGAATGCTCTCGATGCATAGCTGCAGAAGCTGCAAGGTGTTATAACTCAGGATGACGATGCTCGTCTTATATCGCATACTGCTCTCTCCTCGACAAGATCTCTTTCCGCTCCGTGCCGCAAGATGTCCGCCCCAACCTCACCAAAGCTTCCACGGGGCTCTGCCGCTCTGCCACAGCCTTTCGAGCAGAATCTTCTCGCGCAGCGTGTCCATGCACTGCCAGAAACCGCGGTGCAGGTAGCACTTGAGCTCGCTCCGCTTCGCCAGCTCCTCCAGCGGTCCTTGCTCGAACACAGTCGCATCCCCTTCGATGAAATCCAAGACGGCAGGATCGAGCACCATGTAGCCCGCGTTGATCGGCGCACTGTCCTCCATCGCCTTTTCGCGGAAAGCGTGCACGGAGTTGTCGAAGCCGATGTCCAGCACACCCTTCTGCTGCTTCTGCATGATCGCCGTCAAGGTCGCCATCTTGCCGTGCGCCTTGTGGAAGCGCACGAGCTCGCCTATGTCGACGTCCGCCACGCCGTCGCCGTAGGTCATCATGAAGGTCTCGCCCTCCAGGTACTTGCGGATGCGCCCGATGCGGCCGCCCGTCAAAGTTTCCAGTCCCGTATCGACGATCGTGACCTTCCACGGCTCCGTATGCTGGTTGTGCACGATCATGCGGTTCTCCTGCGTGAAGTCGAACGTGATGTCGGACGTATGCAGGAAGTAGTCGGCGAACCACTCCTTGATCATATGCTGCTTGTAGCCTGCGCAGATAATGAATTCGTTGAAGCCGAAATGGCTGTATCCCTTCATGATGTGCCAGAGGATCGGCATGCCGCCGATCTCCACCATGGGCTTCGGCCGCCTTTCCGACTCTTCCGTGATCCTTGTCCCCAGGCCGCCCGCCAAAAGAACTGTCTTCAAACCCTCATCCTCCTTCTCAAAGGCTGCGTCGCCCCCGCCTTGCGAACATCTTCACGACGGCAGCGCATAGGCGACCGTATCGACCGAGGTTTCCCCGTAGTGGCGCAGATAGATCTTGTACGAGGAATCCGCCGCCTTGAGCCAGAGGGGGATCTCCCAAAGATCCTCCGCCTTGTGGTATACGCAGACCGCCATCTTCGGGCGATGCTTTTCGATCGTCTGCCGTGCGCCTTCGAGCATCGCCATCTCCGACCCTTCGATATCCGCCGTGATGTACGTCACTTCGGGAAGCTCCAGCGAGTCCAGTCTGCAAACCTCGATCTTCTGTCCTTGCGCGCCCTCCTTCTGCAGTTCGCCGCCGGCATTCGCCCCTTGGGAGAAATACGCCGGTCCATCGAAGTCTCCGACGGCCGCGCAGTGCGCCATCGTGTGCTCATAGCCTTTGCAGTTCTGCTGCAGGATGTGGAAATTGTCCGCATCCGGCTCGAAGCAGTGAAACATCTTCCACGAGGACAACTTCTCGCGGAAGAGCCGCAGACCGTCGCCCAAGAAAGCGCCGCAGTCGATGATGACCTCCTCCTGCCCGAAAGGTATGAGATCCATTTCCAGATACTGCAGATGCTCGCTCTTCAGATCCGTGCAGTCATAGACGCGCGTCCTGCGCCGCTCCAAAAGCGCGTCGAAAATCCGCACGGACATTTCATCGGCCAAAATGGCGCGCGCTTCCTGCACTTTCGCACGCGCACTGTCCCACGGAACATCGCAGTGGATGCGGCACAGGGAAGTCCAGTCCACGCCCGTATACTCGCGCAGGTCATAGACGAACATCGTTTCAAACCCCAAGGATTCCAGATGTTTTTTCACCGTGACATAATAGACGTATGTCGTTATGACGAACACGGTATCCTCTGGCGAGAGGCATCGCTCATCTTCCCCATGCCGAATTCTCAGCCCCGCTGCGTCCTTTCCGCCTGCGGCATCCACAGGCACATAGATCGGTATGCCGCAAAGCTCTCCCTCCGACAGGCTCTCCTTGCTGTCGACGATCCCTTGCACAGGAAGGCTCTTCTTCAGATGCTGCAAAAAGGCGCGGCAGACATTGCCCGCCCCCCACATAAAAAGCGTTTTCATATCTTCTCCTATACGCAAACCACGGAAATCATCATCGCTTCTGCCTTTCATTTATCGTTGAAGCACTTTCCGCGCTTAAGGAAAATCTTGGCTTTCTTCATGCAACGACATTTTTTGCCAGCGAAGCAGGACTCCTCTTACTTCAGTATATCCTTCTTCCGTATGGAAACGACTTGCGCGTAGTACGGCTCATTCTCATATCGCTCACGCAGGATGTCAAAGAACCCTTCGATGGCAGAGAAGGTTCCTGCAGACCTCAAGAGTCGATCTCGTCTCAGCCGTCGAAACGTTGCCCGTCACCATATCTTTCTTATCTCGCAACATCCGCCGTCCGCAGAATCCTTCGGAGTTCTGCCACGACTTCTTCATAATACGGCTCCTCGCCATAATACTCGCGCACGATGTCGAAGATTCCATCCAGGGAAAGGTCCTGATGCCGCGCTTCGATCTTCTCGCATTCGAAATATATGAGCTCTTCCATCAGGCGTTTCTTTTCTTCCGACAAGACCGCCGGCGGAATCTCTCCCGCCGCTTCGAGAAGGTCGAAGTAATTCTTTATGAACACCTCGACGAGGTTGATGCCCGATGTCTTATGCTCACCCGACCCCAAGCGCATGAACGGCGCAGCAATGACGGCGAAATCCGGCTCCTGCTTCAATATCTCCATCTGCAGATATACCTGTGGAATGCACGTGGCATCATGCTTCTCCGGCTCCTCGATCTGCGCATACAGGTCTCTTCGCATGATGGTGCTCGTGATCCACGTCATGTGATAGCCGACCATGCGCACATAGTCCGCGATGCCGCTCCCCGTATATACCCGATGCGGCTCATGCGCCCTCTTCAGATGGAAGAGCGCCCGGCCTCTGTGCTGGAGGATCCTGCCGAGCACGGCAGGCAGCGAGCCATCGATGAAATAGTCATCGTCTCCCGCGACAAGCACATATTCACCTCGGGCGGCCTGCACAGCCCGATGGATGTTCGCTTCCGCGCCGACATTCTCCTCATTGCAGCGATAGTGCAGATTCTTGTACGCCGCCTGCCGCTCTTGGACGACGCTTCTCGTCTCATCTGTCGAAGCATTGTCCGAAACGAGGATTTCCACTAGGTCATCGTTGCCCAGCCGCTGCAGCACGCAATCCAAAGATCGCCTCAGGTATTTGCTGCGGTTGTACGTGATGATCGCGAACGTCAAGAGCGGCGCTGCCTTCTTCCGCTCCTCCATCAGACGCGCCAGCTCCTGCACATCAGCGACCGGCAGCCACGCCTTCTCCTGCAGTGAAAAGGCTCGGACGACGTGCGCGGGATTCCCTTCAGCGATGCAGTAAGCAGGAATGTCGCTCTGCACGACGCTTCCCGCCCGCACAAGACTGCCGTGGCCGATATGCACCGACCCCTTGACCAGGACATCTTCCTCGATGCGCACGCCGTGCTCAATGCAGATGCCGCCCCCCTCCGCTGAAATCATCTGCGCTTCGAGAGAAAGCCCGATCGCTGTCTCATCATAGAGATAATCCTTGATATGGACATTTTCCGCCACGGTCACGCCGTTTTCCAGCCGAATGCCGTGCATCGCCATGATCGTGCTGCCTGCGCCGATCGAGCAGCGATCCCCGAGGACGAGGCGCGGGCGACCCGCAAAATTCGGCACGACAAGGCCGCAGCTTGCCGTCCGATGCACATGTACGCCGCTTCCGACAGAGATGCCTTCGGGACGCAGGAAGTCTCTCCACGAAGGAATCTCCGCCCCCTCGCCGCACGCATACAGAGAAGCCTGTACTCCCTCCGGCTCCGCAGGGTTCAGATACGGGTGATACTTTGCAAGAAACTTCGCATGATCGGCTTCTTCGCCATCGAAAGAGACGTCCCGGGACTGATAGGCGCACCAAATATCCTGCGCCAGGGATGCCACGATCCTGCGCCCTGCGCCTTCAAACGCCAGGCACTGTGCCAGCACGGCGTAATACTGCGTTTCATAAACCTCATCCCAAGGAAGATCTGTCTGCGTTGCAAAGAACGACGGCAGGACGAAACGGACATCCGCCACCATCTCCTCCAAGGCTTCGTCGAAGCGCATCTCGGAAAGCGCCCTCGACGTCGGCACATAGACAGCGCCCCGCTTATAGTCTGAGCCAAGCACATTGGCATCCACAGGCAGCGACTGACTGCCGAGAACGCCGACCATGCCGATGCTTTCATCCGCGAAGACCTGCAGAAGCTCTGCCAGCAGGTCGGAATGCACGAGGCGCATGTCATCGTTGAGATAAATCTTGTACTTGGCATCAGAAAGCGTCAATGCCTTGTTCGCCTGCACGGCATACGGCTCTTTCGCCATCAGCGTGAAAAGCTCCGCCTCATATCCTCCAGGCAGGCGGAGCGCCTGCAGCGAGTCCAGGCAGGCTCTGTAGCGCGCTTCGTCCGACTTACGTACAAAGAATGCGAATCTCTTGCCCTTCTTCATGCGATGACATCTCCTTCTCCGCTGGCCAGTATGCGGCCGCTGTGACTTCCGCTTCCCGCAGCGTCCGCCGTCTGCAGGATCCTCCGGATCTCCGCCACGACTTCTTCATAATACGGCTCCTCGCCATAATACTCGCGCACGATGTCGAAGATCCCATCCAAGGAAAGGTCATGCTGATAGTGCACGATCTTCCACAAACAATCATAAATCAGCTCATCCATCAGGCGTTTCTTCTCATCAGACAGCAAGTAGGGCGGGATTTCGGGCGCTGTCTGCAAGAGATCGAGATAGTTCTTGATGAAGGTCTCTGCAAAATTGAAGCCCGAGGGAGTACGCTCCCCTGTCCCCTCCGTGAGAAACATGCCATAGAGTATGACAAACTCCGGATTTTTCCGCAGCACCTCCAACTGCAGATAAACCTGCGGCAAGCTCGTATAATCATACTTCTGCGGTTCCTCGATACCTGCGTACAGTTCCCGACGGAAAACGGCGCCGCCGATCCATGTCATACGATAGCCGACATAGGCAATATAAGGAACGATTCCCGCATCCTTATACACGCGGCGCGGCACATCTTCCTTCTGCAGATGGAAAAGCGCTGCCCCCCGGTACTTGCGGATGTTGTCAAGCAGGACGCGCAACGCGCCGTCCAAAAGGTAGTCGTCATCGCCGGCGACGAGGACGTACTCGCCGCGGCTCTGCCGGATCGCCTGATGGGTGTTCCCCTCCGCGCCGATATTCTCCTCGTTGCAGTGATAGCGCAGGTTCTTGTACTGCTCCTGCTGCTTCTGCACGAGAGCCTTCGTGTCGTCCGTCGAGGCGTTGTCGCAGACGAGAACCTCGACGAGCGGATCGTTCCCGGCCTGCTGCAGCACGCTCTTGAGGGACTTCTTCAGGTATCGGCTGCGGTTGTAGGTGATGAAGGCATAGCTGAGAAGCGGTCCCGTCTTCCTGCGCTCTTCCAGCAAAGCAAGAAGCGCCGCTTCGTCGGGCGTGTCAAGCCACGTCCCCGTGCGCGGCGAGAACGCCTTGACGGCGCGCGCGGGATTCCCCTCGGCGATGCAGTAAGCCGGAAGGTCGCTCTTCACGACGCTTCCCGGCCGCACATGCGCTGCGCAGCCGATCTGCACCGCTCCTTCGATGACGACATTCGCGCCGATCTGCGCCGCACAGCCGATATGGATGCCGCGCTCCTCGCTCAGAAGCGTGCGGTCTTCGGCAGAGAGCCCGAGCTCTTCTTCCGCATAAGCATGATCCTTGATCTGAACGTTCACGCCCAGCGTCACGAGGTTTTCCAAAACGATGCGCCCGCTCGCGGTGAGCGTGGAATAGGCATCGATCGCGCAGTCATCGCCGATGACGATGCGCGGCTCGCCCGAAAAATCGTCCGCAAGCAGGCGGCACAGCGCCGTCCTATGGATCTTCGTGCGGCTGCCGACAGCGATTCCCTCGGGATGGGCGAAATCCTGCCACCCTTCGACGGATGAGCCTGAACCGCAGGCATAAAGGGCAAGCCGCGCCCTGCGCGGCGCATCGCCTGCCATATACGCATGACGCTCGGCGAAGAAGCGGCTGCGATCCTTTTCAGCGGCGTCGAAGGAAATATTCCCCATCTGATAGGCGCACCAGATTTCGCGCGGCAGAGGCACGACCGTCCTCTTCCCTTGCTCTTCCATGGCGCGGCAGTGCGCGAGAACAGCATAATACTGCCCGTCGTACTCTTGCGCCCAGGGAAGGTCGATCTGCGTCGCGAAGAAGGACGGGCAAAGGAGACGCGCATCCACCGTGAGCGCATGGTCATCTGCCTTGCCGTAGCGTATCTCCTCAAGGCCGCCCTCCATCGGCATGTGTACGCTGCCCCGCAGATCGGGCGCTTCCAGGATGTTGCCGCTCACGGGAAGCGAGAGGCTGCCCAGGAAGCCGACCATGCCGATCTCTTCCGTCCGGAAGATTTCCAGCAGCTGTCCGACCGCCAGCGGCGAAGTCAGGCAGACCTCATCGTTGATGAAGATCTTGATCTTCGCCTCCGTGCGGGCAAGGACTTCATTGACCTGGATCGCATAGGGACGGTCGGCGGCAAGGGGGAAGATCTCCCATGCATACCCTGCCGGCAGTCTCGCGCTCTGCAAGGATTCTACGCAGAGCCTGAAGCGTGCCTCGTGCGTCCTGCGCACGAGGACGGCGATCTTCTGCACGGCAAGATCCGTCCCCGCTTCGCTCTCGCGCCGCTCCAGATAGGGCAGCAGCTCTTCCGGCGACATCGACCAGCAATCTCGCGGCACATGCCACTTTTCTTCAAACAGCTTCCCATTCCTGTCCAGGAGCGCATTGTATCGCTTTGCCGCTTCGGCGTCGTCGCTTCCTGCAGAGAGGTCTTTCCGGAACGACGCACTGCCGAAGTGGTGGATGAACGTGTCCCGGCAAAGGAGCAGATCATAGCCTGCCTGCAGGATGCGCAGCGAATAGTCGTCGTCCTCATAATTGCCGGGACTGAAGCGCGTGTCGAGGAAGCCGATCTCCTCCAGCACCTCGCGCTTGAAAAGATAGCAGAAGCCGACGAGCGTCGTCCGCTTTTCCCAACGGGCGGGATCCGACTCGTTGTATGCGGCGGCGAAAGCCTGCATATCCTCAAGACTTCCGTAGGACACTGTGACCGCCTGATGATGCGGGCAGTGGTTCGCGACGCAGCTCACGGCGCCAACCTTCGGACTGCTGTAAAGAGCGCGGCGAAGATTCCTGAGCCAGTTCTTCGTGACGATGACATCGCTGTTCAAGAGCAGCAGTTCCGTGCCCGTCGCCACTTCCAACCCCTGATTGCAGCCCTTGGGGAAGCCCACGTTCTCCTCGTTGCAGATGCAGATGAGCCCCTTCTCTTCTTTCAGCCACTCGGCAGAACCATCCTTGGAGGCATTGTCGACGACGATGATCTCATACGTCCCCGCCTCCGTATGCTCGCGCACGCTCGCAATGCAGAGCTGCAGCAGCTCCAGCGTGTTGAAGCTCAAAATGATGATGCTCGTCTTATGGTTCATATTTCTCTCCCTGCTGTTCCATAGAAAGGCAGCGCACGATGTCCGTCCGCAGGACACTTGTACATACGATCTTCCTCATCATATCATAAAAACACGACAAAAAACAATCTTCTATTCTCCGCCACGCACCTTCCTGCGATAGCCGAGCCACAGCGCCAAGAGCCAGACAGGCAGGACGGCCACAGCGAACTGCATGTCGGGAATCTGCGTCATCAGGAGGTACATCATGACGAGGAACGCGAGGCAGATATAGTTGGCGACGGGAAAGAGCGGCGCACAGAATCGCGCCCTGCGGCCTTCCTGCTCATAGAGACGGCGGAACTTCAGATGCGTGATGATGATCGTGCCCCAGCTGATGATGACAGAGGCCATGGCGATCGAAAGAAACAGCATGAAGACTCGCCCTGGGAACAAGTAGTTCAGCAGCACCGCGAGGAGCGTCACGCCCGAGGAAATGAGGATGCCGACGACGGGCACACCCCGCTGCGACAGATTCTTGAGGCTCTTCGGCGCATCGCCGCCCACAGCCAGTCCGTAGAGCATGCGCGAATTGCTGTAGATTGCCGAATTGTAGACGGATATGGCAGCGGTCAGGACGACGAAATTCAGGATATGCGCGGCGGCAGGGATGCCGACGTTCGAGAAGATCTGCACGAAGGGGCTGGCCTCCATGCCGACCTCATCCCACGGCCAGAGCGCCATGAGCACCGCCATGGCGCCGACGTAGAAGATGAGGATGCGCCAGATGACCTGATTGATGGCGCGGGGAATCGAACGGCCAGGGTCGGCGGCTTCCCCCGCCGTGATGCCGATGAGCTCGATGCCGCCGAAGGAAAACATGACGACGCTGATGGAGAGCATCATGCCCCACACGCCGTTGGGAAAGAAGCCGCCGTGCGCCCAAAGGCTGCTGAAATTCACCGGAAACGACCCAGGGCGTGAAAAGATGAGGTAAAGCCCCAAGGCGATCATCAAGACGATGGCGGCGACCTTGACGATCGCGAGCCAGAATTCCATCTCGCCATACGCCTTGACGGCGACGAGATTCAGCGCCGTGATGAAGGCGAGGACCACGAGCGCGGAGAGCCACTGCGGCAAATCGGGCAGCCAGTAGTTCATGTAGATGCCGATGACGGAAAGCTCCGCCATGCTGACGATGACGTAATTGAACCAGTAGTTCCAGCCCGAGAGGAAGCCCGGAAAAGCGCCCCAATACTTCGCGGCGTAGTGACTGAAGGAGCCGGACACCGGCTCTTCAACCGCCATCTCGCCGAGCATGCGCATGATGAGAAAGATGACGACGCCGCCCGTCAGATAGGCGAGCATGACGGAAGGCCCCGCGAGCTTGATCGTCGAGGCCGAGCCGTAGAAGAGCCCCGTGCCGATGGCGCCGCCGAGCGCGATCATCTGCAGGTGGCGATTCTTCAAGCCGCGCTGCATTTCTTTTTGATTTTTCATAATATGACATCACCTCGAAAAATTACTCCTACCATTATAGACCGCGCATCACGCCTTGTAAACTTTCAGGAAAATGCTATACTGAAGAAAAGGCATCAACGGAAAGCGAGGCACACATGACAGAAGAAATCCATCATGAAAACATCGACTACACGCTCTTCGAGAACATCAAGATGAAGATGCTCGGCATGATCAACAGCGCCGAAAGCCCCTACGACATCATCTACGAGATCGCCAAGGAGCTGGAAGCCGTCACGCACGAGGCGGGCTATGCCCACGAGGTGCGCCAGGGGCTGCGCTCCGTCTACGGTCTCGCCATGCACGACAAGAAGCTCCTCGCCGACGAGCTGGCTGACGTCGAGGAACGGTTGGCGCGCATCGAGAAGGCGCACGCCGAGGGCGATTTCACCGAGGAGGAGAAGACGCGCATCGAGTTCGCCATCGTGCTGCACAAGAAGAACATCGAGCGGCTCAAGGGTCTCATACAGCATGCCGAGGCCTTCCATGAAGAGCCGTACATCGATAAGATCTGACGGCGCAGAAAACCGCCGCGAAGGCGCATGGCGATGACGAAGAAACGAAAAGAGGACGGTCGCTTTCACAACCGTCCTCTTTTTCTATGTCGTTATTCCAAGACATACACCTTGACCCAACGGCGGCCGAATTCCATCGCCTCACCGTAGGATTCCATACACAGGTCGATGCGCTCGCCATTGATGGCGCCGCCCGTGTCCCCTGCGATGGCCACACCGTAGCCCGGGATGTAGAGGCGCGTTCCCAAGGGAATCACGTCCGTATCCACGGCTACGACGCCCCGCTCTGCGAGCATACCGGAAGCCGTGATGCCATTTCCGCCGCCGTCGGTCGGCAGGTAGGCCGTCGCTTCCATATCGTACTCACGCACATAGCGCATAGCGCCGCGCGATGTTTCTACAGACTGGGCACGTCTCGCTGCTTCTTCTCTTTCCTTTTCTGCGACCAAATCGTGTATCTTAATGTTGAGATTCTTTTCAAGTCGTGTTGCCCCGTCAAGCTCCGCCGAAAAGCGGTCGCCGACGTATCCGTAGTCCCTGAGCACTTCGCCCACGTTGCTGCGGGTCGTATAAACCTTCTGCCTGTCGCCTTCGAATTCAATGACGACCGGCACGGCACGCTGCACAATAATTTTCTCTTCTTTTTCCGATTTCTTTAACTGAAACTCATCCTTGTGCCTAATCTCGACGCCTGCCTGATGCAAGATCAGCTCCGGGCTCGAGTATCTGGTGCTTACCTCCAAAGTCTTGCCGTCGACGTCGATGCTCACAGTGCGCATCGCGTCCGTAAAACCTGTCGTGAATACAACTCCGAGGATCAGCACCACGCAAAGTGCTAGTTTCCTTAAAGTCATTCAATCCCCCCTTAGAAATCCTAACGACAGGCATATTCTAGCACCTTTTTCCCCCCTTGTCAATATATGCTCCACTCATCTTGAATCAACCACCATATTTAGGGAACAAAGAAGCGGTGAATGCCCTTTTGTGACGGGCGTTCACCACTTCTTTGTTCCGTGCAAATCTTCATTCAAATTCCGTACAGATCGCGCGTATTTTGGCGCGTCGCCCGCGCAAAAACTTCGAGGCTCTCGCCGCGAAGCTCCGCCGCCTTCTCCGCCACATGGAGCACATGGGCAGGCTCGTTGCGCTTGCCGCGAAACGGCATGGGCGAAAGGTAGGGAGAATCCGTCTCCACGAGAATCCGCTCCGCCGGCAGGCGCTGCACGATCTCGGGCAGTTTCGCGGCGTTCTTGTACGTCAAAGGGCCGTCGATGCCGAAGTACCAGTCACCCTTCAGAAGCTCCGCCGCCATCTCCCAGCTGCCCGAATAGCAGTGCAGCACGCCGCGCATCCCCCGCCCCTCCGTCTTGAGAAGCTTCAGCATGTCGCCGTGCGCCTCGCGGTCGTGGATGCAGACGGGCAGATCGAGCTGGCGCGCGAGATCGAGCTGGCGCACGAAGATCGCGCGCTGCAGCGCGCGCTTCTCCTCGTCCTTCTCCCAGTAGTAGTCGAGGCCGATCTCGCCGATGGCGACGACCTTCTCCTGCGCTGCCCACGCGGCGAGCCGATCGTCGTCGGCAGACGTCATCGGCTGCGCTTCTTCCGGATGGATGCCGACCGCGGCGTAGACCGGCTCGAATCCTTCGGCGAGCGCGACGCTGCGTGCCGAGGAAGCGAGGTTGTCCCCCATCGTGATGATCTTCACGACGCCATTCGCGCGGGCACGCGCGATGACCTCTTCCCTGTCCGCATCAAACTTCTCGCCGTCAAGATGCGCATGCGTGTCGATCAGCTCCATCACTTCACCTTGCTCCCTGCGGGCGCAGCAGGCTCGACGAGCTGCAGCCCACCCTCGCTCGCCGCGCAGAGCAGCATCCCATGCGAACGGATGCCGCGGATCTTGGCAGGCTTCAGGTTCGCGACGAGGACGACCTTCTTGCCGACGAGCTCCTCTGCCGCATAGAACTCGGCGATGCCGGAGACGACTTCGCGCTCCTCTTCACCGAGGCTCACCTTGAGACGCATCAGCTTCGCCGTATCGGGCACGCGCTCAGCAGCGAGGATCTCAGCCACGCGCAGATCGACGCGGTTGAACTCGTCGATCGTGACGAGGCCATCGGCGGCTGCAGCGCCGTCCGTCTTGCCCCCCTTTTGCTTCTTCTGTGGCTCCTGGGACTTTGCGGCAGAGCCTTTCCTCCCCTGTGCTGCAGGCTTTTTCTCCTCTTCCGACTCGATGCGCGGAAAGAGCTGCTCGGGGCTTCCTACGCGCGTCCCGGCGGGGAAACCGCCCCATGTCCGCACGTCCGCGAGGCGCACGGCGGCGAAATTCTCGCCAAGGCCGAGCTGGCGCCAGATCTTCTGGGCTGTCTCCGGCATGAAAGGCTCGATGAGGACGCTGATGCGGCGCAGGCTTTCGGCGAGGTTGCAGAGCGTGTTCGTCAGCTCTTGCTTCTTCGCTGCATCCTTGGCGAGCGCCCACGGCATTGTTTCATCGATGTACTTGTTCGCGCGGCTGATGAACGCCCACGTCGTCTTGATGGCGTTCTGCAGCTTCATCTCCTCCATCTCACGCTCGTAGGCGGCGATCGTCGCCTCTGCATCGGCGAGGAAGGCGCGGTCGACCGCGCTCTCTCCCTGCGCCTTTTCCACGACGCCGTCCTGGAACTTGCCGATCATGTTCAGCGTGCGGTGCAGGAGGTTGCCGAGGTCGTTCGCGAGGTCGGCGTTGATGCGCGTGATCAGCGCGTCGCGCGAGAAATTGCCGTCCTGCCCGAGGTTGATCTCGCGCAGCAGGAAATAACGGATGGCGTCAGCGCCGAACTCGTCGATGAGCTTCACGGGATCGACGACGTTGCCCTTCGACTTCGACATCTTGTCGCCATCGACGATGAGCCAGCCGTGCCCGTAGACCATCTTGGGCAGAGGCAGGTCGAGCGCCATGAGGATGCACGGCCAGATGATCGAATGGAAGCGAACGATTTCCTTGCCGACGAGGTGGACGTCAGCGGGCCAATATTTCTCGAACGTTTCAATATCGTCGAGGAAGCCGATCGGCGTCAGATAGTTCGTCAAGGCGTCAAACCACACGTAGATGACATGGCTGGGCGCGATGGGCACGGGGATTCCCCAGTCGAACGATGTGCGAGAGATACAGAGGTCTTCGAGTCCCTGCTTGATGAAGTTGATCATCTCATTGCGCCTCGATACGGGCTGAATGAAGTCGGGGTTCGCCTCGATGTATGCCAGCACGCGGTCCGCATAGCGCGACATCTTGAAGAAGTACGCATCCTCCTCGACCTCTGCCACGGCGCGGCCGCAGTCGGGGCACTTGCCGTCCACGAGCTGGCGCTCTGTCCAATAGCTCTCGCACGGCGTACAGTAGAGTCCCTTGTACTTGCCCTTGTAGATATCGCCCTTCTCATAGATGCGGCGGAAGATTTCCTGCACGACGCGCTCGTGCCGCTTCTCCGTCGTGCGGATGAAATCATCGTTCGAGATGTGGAGCTTCTGCCAAAGCCCCTGGAAACCCGCAACGATCTTGTCGACATAGGCGATGGGCGTCACGCCCTCTTCTGCCGCCTTCTGCTGGATCTTCTGCCCATGCTCGTCGCTTCCTGTGAGAAAGAAGACATCGTGACCGGTCAGACGCTTGAAGCGTGCGATCGTGTCGGCGATCGTCGTGCAGTACGCATGACCGATGTGCAGTTTCGCGCTCGGGTAGTAGATCGGCGTCGTTATGTAGAATGAGTTCCTTTTCATGAAAAATCCTCCTTGGCATCATGGTGCCGTTTCACACATGCTTTCCTTATTATAGAATAAATCCTTCCTCATGCGCAAGGGAAGCAGAGACAAAACCTTGCGGATTCCCATGCAGCAAAAAGCGTCTCCATCGGACGCGCGAGGAACGAAGTCCCTCCGCAGGAGATTTTCGTCTCCTCTCGAATTATTTCAGTTGTAACATTTCTGCAATAGTGATATACTGAAAAAAAACACTATACATACTCCATAAAGAACCTTTTCTCAAGGAATCACTCAGCCCTGCTCCTGCACGTTGGGTGAATATTTCCCCGCAGTTGGCTGACCCGCTTCCGAGGAGGAGATCGTTGTGAAGGCAACAGGAATCGTCAGAAAAGTCGACGAACTCGGCCGAGTCGTCATCCCCATCGAGCTGCGCCGCACGCTCGGCATCGCGGAACGCGACGCCCTGGAAATCTACACCGATGAAGACCGCATCGTGCTGCAAAAGTACGAACCGACCTGCTCATGCATCTTCTGCGGCAGTACGGACGACGTGACTTCCTTCAAGAGCCGCAACATCTGCAGGAAGTGCGTGAAAGAGCTGACGACGGAAGCGATGTGAGCGGCATACGCCGCATGAAGAAGCCCGCCCATCCCCTGAAAAGGGTGTGGGCGGGCTTCACTCTTCCAACAGCGTCCGATACACGTCGCGGCGGCTCAAATGGAGGCGCTTCGCTGCCTCCCGCATGGCTTCCTTCTTCGGCATTCCCTCTTCCATGAGCCGCCGGACAAGCTCTTTCGGCGTTTCCTGCGGCGCACTTTCGCACGCCTCGCCCGTCGCCCCCGCGACGAGGAGGACAAATTCGCCGCGCGGCTCTTCCGCGCCATAGTGCGTCAAAAGATCGGCGAGCGTGCCGCGGCGAAACTCCTCGTAGCGTTTCGTCAGCTCGCGCGCGGCAACAGCCGGACGCGCCTCGCCAAAGGCTCCGGCCACGGCCTTGAGCGTCTCCCGCAAATGATGCGGCGCTTCGTAGAAGATGATCGTTTCCCGCCGCACAGCAAGCTCCGCAAGAAACTCTTCGCGCTTCGCTGACGTGCGCGGCAAAAAGCCGACGAAGGTGAAGCGGCGCGTATCAAGCCCCGAGCAGATGAGCGCCGAAAGCGCGGCATTCGCGCCGGGCAGAGGCGATACCCGGATGCCTGCGGCGATCGCGAGCGCGGCGAGGTGGTTGCCGGGATCGGCGATCCCCGGCAGTCCCGCGTCGCTGACGCAGATGAGATCGTTTCCTTCGAGCAGGAATTCCACGAGGCGCGGCCCCTGCTCAAACTTGTTGTGCTCGTGGTAGCTGACGAGGCGCGTGTGGATGTCATAGCGCGCGAGGAGCTTGCGCGTGTGGCGCGTGTCTTCCGCCGCGATGAGCGGCGCTTCCTCGAAGAGCCTCCTGGCACGGAACGTCAGATCCTCAAGGTTGCCGATGGGCGTCGCTGCCAGGTACAGCGTGCCCTTCGCACGCGGCGCTCCCTCCTCGTGCAGGTCGTCCTTCCTCTCTTTGACGCGCTCCATCTACGCCTTGTCCTCCTGCTCCACGGCGATGATGTCCTCCCACGCCGCCACAAGCGTCTTGTGCGAGTCGAGCAGGATCGTCGCCGTGCGCCGCTGCGCGTTGAGCGAGATGACCTTGCCCTCGCCTTCTGCCGATGCCACGCGGCCGCCCTGCTTCGGCGGCTTCGGACGGCGCTTGGGGCAGCTCTTCTTGTATTCCGCGGACTCGTACTTGAGGCAGCACATGAGCCTGCCGCAGATGCCCGAAATCTTCGCGGGATTCAGCGAGAGATTCTGCTCCTTCGCCATGCGGATGGACACCGGCTCGAAGTCACCCAAGAACATCGAGCAGCAGAGCGGCCTGCCGCAGCACCCCATGCCGCCCATGAGCTTCGCCTCGTCACGCACACCGATTTGGCGCAGCTCGATGCGCGTGCGGAAAACGGCGGCGAGATCCTTGACGAGTTCGCGAAAGTCGATGCGTCCGTCTGCCGTGAAATAGAAGATGATCTTGTTCAGGTCGAACGTATACTCGACATCGACGAGCTTCATCGGCAGGCCGTGCAGCCGAATCTTCTTCTCGCAGATCTTGAACGCTTCTTTTTCCTGCCGATGGTTTTCTTCGACCTTCTGCAGATCCTTCTCCGTCGCCTTGCGCTGCACCGTCTTCAAGGGCTGCGAGCCGGCTTCCTCTACCTCGCGCGGCCCCAGGACGACACGCCCGCATTCCATGCCGCGCACCGTTTCGACGATGACCTCGTCGCCGTGCGCGATCTCGTGCCGTCCAGGGCTGAAATAATAGATCTTGCCCGCTTTTTTGAAGCGGACTCCCACAATCGTCTGCAACCCCCTGCCTCCTTCATCTATATCGAGCGCATCTTCTGCGCCTCCATCATCGTTCGCCTGCCCGCGCATCGCCGAGGCGCATCAACAGCCCTTCGAAGACAAGCCGGGCGTTCGCGTTGCTCCTCAAGCGCCGCAGCGCCTCGCGCACCTCGGCGAGCAAGGAGAAGACGCGCTCCTCGGAAAAGTCCTGCAGCGCACGAGCCAAGCCGACGCGCCTTTCCTCATGATAAAGCGCACCGCCCCCCGCATAGAGCACGAGCATGTCGCGCAGGAGTCTCGACAAGGCGAGCAGCCAGTCCTCGCCGCGCTCACGCGGCAATCTGCCCAGCTCCTCTGCTTTCTCCCAGAGGTGGAACATGTCGAGCGCCCGCAAAGAGAAGAGCGTCTGCGCCGCGTCCTCCACAAGCTGCAGCCCATCCTCCTCCAAGAGGAGCAGCGCGTGGCTGAGACTGCCGTCCGCCGCTGCGGCGAGCATCTTCGCCTGTCCTCCTTCCACGCCCTGCGCGAGGAGATGCCGCTCGATCACGGCAGGAGGAAGCGCACCGAAGTGCAGGTCGCGCACGCGCGAGAGGATCGTCGGCAGGAGCGCCGCACGCTTTTCCGTCACGAGCAGAAAGAAGACTTCGCCCTGCGGCTCTTCCAGTGTCTTCAAGAGGCTGTTGGCCGCCGCCTCGTTCATCGCGTCGGCTTCATCCATGAGGACGACGAGGCGCCCCGACAAGAGCGGCTTTCGCGCGGCCTTCTTTTCGATCTCGCGCACAGCTTCGATGCGCAGGACGCGCGCGCCCTTGCCACGGCTCTCGGGCGCCGCCTCGATGTAGTCGGGATGCGTTCCCGCGAGGAAGGCACGGCACGACGGACAGTCGCCGCAAGGCGCATCCGCCTTCTTGCACAGCAAGGCTGCGGCCACGAGGCGCGCGGCCTTCTTCTTGCCCACGCCTGCAACCCCTGAAAAGAGGAGCGCATGGGGCAGACGGCCTTCGCGCAGCATGGTCCGCAGCCTTTCGATGTTTCTCTCGTGCCCGAGGATGTCCTGCCAGCGGAGCGAATCCGCCATCACATGTAGAGGTCGACGAGCATCCCGCGAATGGCGTCGTGACTCGCCACGATGTCCAAAGCGTCCGTCTGTCCCATGCGGATCTTCTCCGCCAGCTCTTCGAGCTTGCGGTCGATCTTGCGCACCGTCGTGTAGACTTTCTGCCGCCCCATGCGGTCCCAGCCCGCCTGTACATGCAGCTGGTACATGCGTCCGACTGCCTCATCGACGAAATCCTTGACGAGGTCGCGATACGCTTTCAATTCATCGTAGGTCGGCGTGTTCGTAAGACGCGCCCCCTGCTCATCGATCTTCTTCAAGATCTCCTGCAGCTGACGATCGGAATACGCCGTGTGCTGATCGGCAAGCTCCGCTCCGAAGTCTGCGTCACTGCGCGAAGGTTCATGCACGGCAATGTCGCGTTCAAGAGTCTGCAGCGCAGACCGCTGCGAGCTCAAAGCATCTATCTTCATAAATTCACAAGCCACCTTCCGCCTGCACGTTTTGTATTCCTGAGGAATCGCGGATGGAACGAAGCCGCCCGGATGCGTGTCGATGGGCGGCCGGATTCATCAGTGCTCCCTCAATTATATAGTTTTTTTCATTTTCGCGCAAGAAGAAGACTCCGGCGAGCACAGACGAATGCAGCGCTGCATTTTCTCCGCGCCTCCCTAGGACTCTTTGCGCAGGGATTTCCAGCGGTCGTGCAGCCAGAACCACTCTTCGGGATGCTCACGGATATGCTGCTCCAAGACGCGGTTGACCGCCTGCTGGGCCGCGCGGATGTCCGCGCGCTTGTCCTTCGTGCGCGGCACCTCGATGGGTGCGTGGAGGATGATCTTGTGCGTGCCGTCTTTCTTGCGCGTGATGTAGCCGGGTATGATGCCGATCCCTGCCGAACGCGCCATCGTGGCCGGCCCCGGCACGCAGTTCGTCGGCCTGCCGAGAAAATCGAGCACGATGCCGTCGTGCCGGTTCGTGTCCTGGTCGGCGAGAAGGCCGACGACCCACCCTTCCTTCATCATGCGGAACATCTCGCGCACATCGTTCTTGTAGATGATGTGCATGCCGACGAGACGGCGGTACTCGTTGATGAAACGATCCATTGCCGCATCCCGCTGGCGCATGGCGACGCCGATGATCGGAAAGCCCGCCTGCGACAAGGCGCCGCCCATGAGCTCCCAGTTTCCCGTGTGCCCCGTGGCGATGACTGCGCCCTTCCCCTGCGAAAGAACCTCCCGCAGATGCTCTGCTCCCTCGATCTCGACATAATCCGCCATGCGGCGCATGATGACGGGAAAGCGCAGAACCTCGAAGAACATGGGGCCGAAACGCACGGCGCTCTCCTTGGCGATCCGCTTCGATTCCTCCTCATCCGTCCCGAGGCACATGGCGACCTGCGAGACAGCGAGCTTCTTCCTGCGTGCAGGAAGGAAAGGCCAGAGCGCGAGCGCCAGGATGCGGCCGAAGGCGTCGCAGAAACTTCCGGGCAGACGGCAGGCGATAAAGCTCAGGAAGCGCACCAAGTGGTAAGTCATCCCTTCGCGTCCCTCTCTTCGAGCGCCCGTTCCAGCTGCTTCACCTTCTTGACGAGTTCGGGCAGACGCTTCATCGCCGCCTGCATGCGCAGCCACTCCTGATGGCTCTGCACGGGGAAACCCGCGCAGAAAACGCCCTCGGGCATGTCGCTGATGATGCCGGAACGCGCGGCGTAGACGGAATTGCCGCCGATATGGATGTGCCCGACCGTGCCGACCTGCCCGCCAAAAGTGACGTTCGGTCCTGTCGTCGTCGAGCCGGAGATGCCCGTCTGTGCGACGATGAGATTTCCGGGGCCAATCTTGCAGTTGTGTCCGACATGAACGAGGTTGTCGATCTTCGTGCCGCGGCCGATGACCGTCGAGCCGGTCGTCGCGCGGTCGATGCCGACGTGCGACCCGATCTCGACGTCATCTTCGATGACGACATTGCCGACCTGCGGCACCTTCGTGTGCACGCCGTCCGCCGTCGTGAAGCCGAAGCCGTCGGAACCGACGACGGAATTCGCATGGAGCACGCAGCGCCTGCCGACACGGCAGCGTTCGCGAACCGTCACGCTTGCGTAGAGGACGCTCTTCTCGCCGATTTCCGCATACTGTCCGACGTAGACATGCGGATAGAGAACCGCGTCCGCGCCGATCTTCGCATGTTCATCGACGACGGCAAAAGGCATGACCGAAGCACCCTCCGCCACCTCGGCGCTCTTCGCTACAAAAGCCAGAGGGCTCACGCCTGCCGGGATGTGCAGAGGCGGCGCGAAAAGCTCCAAGAGCTTGGCGAAAGCGGCGCGCGGCTCCTTCACATAGATCGCGGGCAGCGGGAAGTCCTGCACATCCTCGGGCAAAAGGACGGCCGCAGCCCTCGACGATTTCGCTTCCTCGATATGCGGCGGCGCCGCAAAGGTGATCTCCGTATTGCCCGCCGCTTCGATGTTCGTCGCGCCCGTGATGACGATGCCCTCATCGCCTGCAAGGCGTCCATGCAAAAAGCGCGCAATTTCACCCAACGTCTTTTTCATTGTCCTTCCCTCACTGAAGCGCCTGGATCACGTCGTCGGTGATGTCCGTGCCGCCAAGATAGACAAGTTTCTGCTCGTCGGGATTCATGAGAACGGCGTCCAACTTCTTCTTGCGCGAAATCTCGCCGACGGCCGTCTGCACCTTGACCGTCTTCTGCTGGTCATAGATGCTGCTCATCTGCTGCATCTTGCCCATCGCCTGCTGCTGCGTCTTCTGCAGCTCCTCGACCGGCGCCTTCTTCGCCTGCTTCTCCTTCAGCTCGTCCTCCGCCTGCTTCTGCACTTCTTCCATCTTCGTCTTCATCTCGGCGTCGATATTCATGATGGCCGGCGCTTCCTTTTCGATGCGGGCCGGATCGACGTAGCCGATCTGTGCCTTGCCGCAGCCTGCGGCGAGCATCATGGCGGCGAAAAGGCCTGCGAGCATCGCCATGCGCTTCTTGTTCTGCTTCATGAGTTTCCACTTCTTTCTAAAATATTTCCGGGCGTAAGCTCGGCAATCACTTCTTCGGTCAGATCGTGCGCGGCGGGCGCAGCGACGGGGAAGCGAAGCGAAGGCGCATCCATCTCAGGGTCTGCACGCTTCACGCTCTCGGCCTCATCCGTCTCCTTCGTGACGACGAGGGCGAGGCGATGCACGAGCGCGAGCTTCGCCACCTTGCTCTCGATGTCCTTGCGGATGTGCTCCCGGATGATGCGTATCTCCTCATCCTTCGCCGTGAGCGCCGTCTTCTTGCGGCGCAGGATCTCATCGAGCTCGATGCCCTGCATCGCCTGCATGAGCGCCTCGCTGTTGCGCCTTTCCGCCTCCGCCTTCAGGCGCGCGGCTTCCTCCTGCGCACTTTTCGCATCATGCTTGCCGCTCTTCGCATCGCGCGCGGCGAGCGAGGCGAGGTAGCTTCTCCTCGCCTCGTCGCGCGCGGCGAACAGCTCCTTCATGCGCTCACCGCGCTCCTTCCGCAAGGTCTCCAGCTCTTCGAGGAGAGCTTTCGCCTCATCGATCGTCAGTCCCATCGCCTCGCGGTTGTCGAGCTTCATCTCAAGGTTGACGATGCGGATCTGGTAGGAGTCTTCGATCGCTTTCTTTTCGGCGAGGAAAGCATCCTGCGTCTCCTCCTCCCATGCGGCGAGCGCCTTGCGCCGCTCGTGCTCCCGTTCGCCTGCCGCAAGGCGCTCCTGCTGCAGACTTTTCTGCTCCGCCGCCAGCCGAAATGGCTCGTCGGCGAGCGCGGGAGGCTTCAGCGCCTGACGCGCGAAGCTCAAGCGCCCGATATCAGCAACGATCGCTGCGCGCTGCGTTTCAAGCTCTGCAAGCTGCGCATACGCTTCATGCGCTTTCTCCGCACGCGCCATGTCGACGATGCCGATCCCCCCTTCTTCTTGCACGATGGGCGCAGGAGGCGACGAGGGTGCAGGGCGAAAGAAAAAAAAGGCGGCGCCCAGGCACGCGAAGAGCGTGACGGCAACGACGCCGCAAAGCGTCTGCCTGCGCCTCGTCCAAAAACCGCTTCTTTCTTCCATCTTTTCCTGCGCCATCAGCCCACCTCCACAAAAGCCAAAGAAGCACTGACAAATTCAGCGCTTCCTTAAAAATACCGGGCAGGAAGCCCGCCCGGTATTTCATGCGCTCGCGCGCTCATATCCATATTTTCTTATTTCAGTTTCTTCAGGACGTCATCCGTGATATCCTGACCGCCATAGACAACGACGTTCTTGTCGAGGACGACGGAGAGACCCTTGGCGTCAGCAACCTCTTTGACCACGACATCGATCTTCGCCTGGATGGCCGAGGTGAGAGCCTGCTCCTTCTGCTGCAGTTCCTGCTGTGCCTGCTGCATTGCCTTCGCCTTGTCCTCGTCGCTCATCTTCGCGGTATCCGCCTGGAAGCGCATCTCCGCTTCCTGGATCGCCTTCTGCATCTCGCTCGACGCTGAAGCGTAATCCGGATGGCTCTGCAGTACCTTGCGGTAGTCGACGACGCCGACGGACGAGGAGGCCGCGGAAGCCGTGCTCGTGCCGAGCTGCGAAAGCCCCATGGCGACGACCGAGCCGATGAACACGAGCGCAAGTGCCACACAGAAAATCTTGACCTGCGTCTTTTGAAGTTTTACCATTTCTTCAGTCTCCTTTTCTCTTGCGAAGAGCCTTGCTAAAATAACTCTTCCTCATTACCCAACAACCAACATTATAGCAAACTCTTCGCGGGGATTCAAGCCCCACTGGACACAGAGCGCTTAAAAATCGCCAATCAGGCGCAGCCAGCCTTCAGAATGGTCACGCACGAGTTCCACGCGAAGGAAATCATGCAGCCGACAGCTGAGTCCCAGCTCTCCCGTGCGGTCAGCGCGACGATACTCCCAACGAAGCTCGACGCGCGGCGAAAAGCGTGTGCGCACCCCCGTCGTCCAAGCGTGAGCGCGCATGTCATAGCGTGCGTTGGCAGAAATTCCGGGGACGACGCGCCGCTCATAGCCGAGCGCCCAACCCCAGCCAAAGTCCTGCGGCAGCACATCTGCCTGCACGAAGAATTCATCCGCAGGCGACGTCATCGCTCCCGCATGTGCGCGAAAGCGCACGTCACCGATACCGGCAGAGTGTCTGCCGACGTCGCCCCACCCTTCGAGGCGCAGGCGATAGCGCGTCGTGTCGCTGCGGCTCATGATCGATGTCTGCTCACCCGCAGCGATCGTCGCCTTTGTCCTGAGTCCGAGCGCGCGAAACTCCCTCGACGCATCGAGCGTCTCCTCCATGCCCCGCGCGAACTCAGCCTCGTGCCGTGCCACGAAGGCGACGGGCACGCCGAGCATCTCATCCGCCTTCCGCTGCAAAGCGCTGCGCTTTTCCAACAAGGTGAAATTCGCGATCGTATCCGAGCGCATGGCAAGATCGATCGTGCGCACGACGGGCATTTTCGGATAGACAGTCAGCGCGACATGCGCCTTCTGCGCCGTCTCCACGTCGAAGTCGGCGCGGAACTCCGGCAGATGCGCCGCCATGTAGGCGTTCAGGCTCTCCTTCAGGACGCCGTTCGTCCAGTCCGCAGCGGCCGCTGGAAGCCCTTCGAGGCTCTGCCGGAAGACGGTCTCGACGCCCGCGAGATCGTCCCTCACCATCTTCTCGACCGCAGGCGAGACGCCCTCGACCGAAAGGGAGACTTCGACGTCCTCGACGCGATCCGCCCAAGGCACGAGCGCCACGCGCACGCACGATTCCTCGCCGGGCTCTATGGCGACGGAGGAAACGGAATAGCCGACGAGCACCTTGTCAAAGACCTCGCGGATCGTCGCCTCGTCCGCTTTCCTGCGCTCCTCATACGAAGCGAGCGGCTTCCCCTCGATCAGCTGCGCAGCGATGGCCGCGACGCTCTTTTCCATGCGCGCCTGGACGGCAGGCGGCAAGGCGCCGTCATCCGTCGCAACCTCAGCCCGCACCGCCGCGATCGTGCCCGAAGCGAAGGCAGTGCCGCCGCCCGCCCCGAGGAGGACGAGCGCGAAAAGCACGCCGAGCGCCCGCGCACAGAGCCTTCGCCCAAGCATCAGAAGGAGCCGCCAACGCTGAAGTGCACGCGCCCGCCGTCCGAACCGCGGCCATAGTCGAGGCGCAGAGGACCGATCGGCGTCTCAAGCTGCAGCCCCAGGCCGACGCTGCCCTTGAAGGTATCGGGCCAACTGCCGCTGTTCCACGCATTGCCCCAATCGGTGAACACAGCGCCCTGCACCTTCTTCACGATGGGGAAGCGGTACTCAACCGTCGCGAGCAAAAGGCGCGTGCCGCGGAACTGATCGTCGCGATAGCCGCGCAAAGAGTCCTGCCCGCCGATCTTGTAGAGGTTCGATTCAGAAATCGAGCCGTGTCCGAAGCCGACCTGGCCGCGCACAGCAATGGTCTGCGCCCTGCCGACCTTGAAGAAGCGCTTGCCCTCCGCCGTGTACTTCTGGTAGGTGAAGTCGCCGCCGAAGCCCGCGAACTCCGCCTCGACGCTCATGCGTCCGCCCGACGTCGGGTTGTAGATGTTGTCGCGCGTATCCGTCACGCGCTGCAGCGAGATGCTGCGCGTCGTGCCGAAGTTCGCATCGCGCCACCACTTCCACGCGGGCGTGCTGCGGTCGCCCAGATTGCCGTCGCTTTTATGCCTTTCGTAGGTGTCCTTCCGGTTTCGCAGCGTGATGTAGTTCGTCGAATACTCGTTGACAGGGCGGCTCAATGTGACCTCGCCGCCCGAGTACTTGCGCATGTACTCTTCTTCCAGGTTGCCGCTTGTGTCATAGTCATCGTACTCGTAGGTACGGTTGTAGATGCGCAAAGAGAGCGCCGTCTCCTTGGCGTCGAGCCAAGGGTGGCGATAGGAGAAGACGAATCCGTGCGCATCCGTATCGTCGCCGCTCATCTCGTAGAGCAGGCTCACGGCGTCGCCCGTGCCGCGGAAGTTCGTATCGCCGACATTGACCATGCCGACGAGTCCGTCCGAGGAGCTATAGCCCGCGCCGATGCCGAAAGTGCCCGTGCGCTTTTCTGCGACGTCCGCTTCGAGGATGACTGCGCCCGGCTCCTTGCCGGGATTGAGCTTCATGTTCACATCCTCGAAGAAGCCGAGGTTGTAGATGCGCTGCATACTGCGGCGTGCCTTCTTCACGTCGAAAGGCTCGCCGATCTTGAGGCGCATTTCGCGCAGGATCACGCGATCCTTTGTCTTCTTGTTGCCCTTGACGGCGAAGCCTTCCAGCTTTCCTTCGTTGATCTTGAGCGTGAGGTCACCCGCAGAGTCGATGCTCATGTCCTCGATCTTGGCGAGGATGAAGCCGTCCGCCCTGTACTTTTCCTGCACGGCAGAAACATTCTTCTGCAGCTCGCGGCTGTTCATCACCTTGCCCTTTTCGAGCGTGATGAGCTTTTCGAGGTCTGCCGTCTGTTCCACCGTGTTCCCCTCGATCTTCACCGAATGGAGCACGGGGTTCTCCAGAACGTGATAGGTGAGAACGACGCCCTCGGGCACATGCTCCCACGACGGATAGAGGTCATAGAAGTAACCGGTATCGAAGATGGCCGCGCGGTCGCTCTGCGCCTTCTGTGCGCTGTAGACGTCGCCCGTGCGCTGCACGAGAGCTGCGCGCGCCGTCGCCATCGTGTCTTTTCCTGCACCGTCGATGACGATGTCGACGATGGTCTTGCCATCCGCCATCGTCGCTTCCTCGTCGAGCTTGCGCTCCTCGGGGCGCGAGGCTTCCCACTCTTCGACGCGCGCATCTTTCATCTGCGCCTTGGTGGCAGCCGCCTTGTTCGCATCGGTGGTCTGCGTCTCCACGCGCTGGATCTCCTCAGCGTCCGCAGCGGCGTTCTTCATCTCCTGCGCCGCCTGCACCGTGTCCACGACGGCTGCAGAGGCATCTGCAGAAAAACCGGCAAGGCCTGCAGCAAAAGCGACGGCACCGGCGAGGGCTCTCGTTCTCTTCATATCCAAGTTTCCAACCTCCCATATTCTTCGTTACCCTATCTATTCTACCATGAAACCCCGAGAGGTCAAGCCCGAAGGGCGAAGACCGATCGGCTAGGGAGCTCATTCGCGCAGCACGCGGCCCGCGGACAGCATGAGCTTCTGCATCTCCTCTGCCGGCGGCGCTGCAGGCTCCTTGGCTTCCTGCGCTCTTCGCCCCGCACGCTCTTCTCGTGCGGACGGCGCTTCCTTCGTTTCCGTCGCCTCGCCTTCCGTCGGCCGTGCCAGCGCCGCCTCTTCCAAGACCGCGCCGGCGTCATGCACGGGCGCGCTCCGCGCTGGCTCCTCCAGCGGCACGGACGCTTCCAGCTCCGGAACAGGCGCGGGCGGCGCAGCGATCGTCGTCATCCGCACCGGCTCCGGATGTCCGGCGGAAAGCTCCGCCACCGCTTCTGCAGCCCCCTTCTCAGGAGACGGCTCCCACGCGCGCCAGGCGAGGCCTGCGCCGGCCGCGAGAAGAAGAGCGAGCGCGGGTGCGAGGAACTGCACAAACCGCTTCTTCCTCTGCGTCTCCCGCGCACGCTGCAGCTCCGCTTCGGCCAGCATCAGGCTCAATCCGCCCCTGACGTCTTCCTCCCGCTCCAGCGAGGATTCCGCACGTCCCAGCCAATCCTTCGCCGCCTTGACGTGCGCGAAGAGCCTCTCTCTTTCCCCTACCATCGTCTTCCACCTTTCAAAAGCGCATGAAGCGCGAAAGCATGCCGCGCACGCGCCGCACGCCGCTCTTTTGCAGCCGATAGATGTGCGCCGCGCTGACATCGAGCACCTCGGCGATCTTCGCCACCGCCTCGCTTTTCAGATAGACGCCTTCCAAGACGAGCCGTTCTTTCTGCGGCAGACGCGCAAGCGCCCGATGAAGCTCCTCCGTCATCAGGCCGAGTTCCGTCTGCTCGGCAACGGAAAGCGCCGGATCGGGCAGGAGCTCCCATGGGCTCCTGCCGTCCGTGCGCGGCTCATCCATGCAGGCGATGTCGCGTCTGCCTTCCCTCTGCAGGAAGTTCAGCATCCTGCCGCGTATGCGGTGAACGGCGAAGAGGCTGAACGCCACGCCGCGCTGCCAGTCGAAGCTCTCCGCCGCCTCGATGAGGCCGACGGTTCCCTCCTGGATGATGTCCATGACGACGTCGCTCGTGCGCCAAGGAAGCGCCGTCTTGAAGACGAGCGGCTGGTACGATTCGATCAGACGCTGACGCGCCGCCCTCTCGCCGCGCTCCTTGAACGCCTGCCACAGACGCCGCTCTTCTTCGGGCGCAAGGAGCTCGACCTTTTCCAGCTCGCGCAGATATTCTTCGAGTCTCATGACGCCCCTCCTCAGAACTTGATGCGCGCTTCGACGCCGACGACCGACTTCGCATCTTCATCACGATTCCAATAGATGCTCATGCGGTCATTGAAATCATAGCTCACGCCGAAGGCGCGCGTCTTGTTGCCAATGCCCTGCTTATAGCGCAGCATGACCCGGTCGTTGATGTACTTGCCGACCTCCAGCGTGTATTCGATATCATGCGACATCTCGCCGGGCTTCATCGCGCCCGCGCCCGCCTCCGCCGTCGTCACATCCTCGCCCGCGATTCGGAACTCGTCCAAGCCGAGCGCATTCTTCACGTTCGTCTCGAAGTCGCCAAGGACCGTCATGGAAAGACCGAAGGTCAAAAGGGAAGTGAGCGCCTGGGAGCTCTTCAGATCCGGCGTCTGGAACGTCAACAGGCTCAAGATCTCCGTCTCGCTCATCTCAGGCATTGAGGTCAAGCGCGTCTCCATCGCGCCGATGGGTCCTTTCGCGTGCAGGAAGATGCGCGTCTTGCCGACGCGAGCCTCCGCCTCCAACGTGAGGCTCGGCAGGAATGAGCCGACCTGGTTGAAGTACGCCTCGCCGTCGCGGATCGTGAAGCGCGCCTTGTTGTAGGTGATCGTGCCGCGCTCGACCAAGATCGTGCCCGAAGGCTCGACCTGGCGCGTCGTCCCCCCGTAGCGGAAGGCGCCCGAAAGGCGCATATCGTAGAGCGCAGGGTCGTAGAAACGCACGCGCTCATCGAGCGTCACGCCGACATCCAAGATCATCTCGGGCAGCGTGCTCTCGGTATCGGGGAGAGACGGGATGGAAAGCGTCGCATGATGGATGCGGACGCCTCCCGTGAGCTTCGGCATCTTCCTGCCGTTCCTCTCCCCTTCTTCCAGATGGAATTCCGCCGTCAAAGGTCCGTCATAGAAACTGCTGACGACAGAAAGCTCGTCCGCCTGGAAATCGAGCATGTAATCGCAGAAACCGCCGTTCTTGATGGCCGTCTGCCCCTGGACGCGGTACGTGCCCGCGCCCATCCTGCCCGTGCAGTCCTCCAGCGCGATGCTGCTGCCGAAGAAGCGCAGCCGCGCCTTCATCTCCGTCACAGGAGTCGCGACGTCCTTGAACTTCAAGGCGCCATCGGAAACGGTGACTTCGCCGGCGAACTGCGGCTTTTCGAGCGTGCCTGTCACGCGCACCTTGCCCTGCGTCGGGCCGAGCGCCCATTCGACGGCAGGCGAAAGAATCGGCAGGAGCGAGAGATCCGCATTGTCGAGCGAGACCGTGAGATCGATCTGCTCGGACGCCGCGAGGCGCTCGTCCACAGCCGCAGTCAGGCTCTTCACGGGGACTCTGCCCTTGGCGCTCGCACCGTAGCTATGCTCACCGAGCTTCTTCTTCACGAAAAGCTGCTCGATGGCGATGACGCCGTCCTTGACGTTCAAGAGTCCCGTCATGTCGTCGAAGGTCGAGGCGCCGACGCCGCCGTTCTTCACTTCGATGGAGGCATTGGCCTTGGGATTCTCCAAGGTGCCGCCAAACTGCACGGCGAGATCGATCGTGCCGCGCACATCGGCGGAAGCGCCCGCCGCCTTCGCGACCATGCCGGCGGCGATGCCGTTCGCGGCGAACTGCGCATCCATCGCCTCGCCGTTCAGCGGGATCCTGCCCTTGGCAGCGAAGACGCCCTCGCCCTGTCTGCCGCGCAGCTCTTCGATCGTCACGACATGATTGGAAAGCTTCACATCGAGAGCCATGTCGCGTATCGCATAGCCTGCCGCCTTGCCCTCGTTGACGACGGCGTCGAGATGCGCCTGGGGATTCTCCAAGGTGCCTGCGAGCCGGATCGTACCGTTCAACCGTCCTTCCAGAACATCGTTCTTGAGATTGCCGATGGCAAAGAGCGCATGCACATCGCCGTTTTCCACCTGCAGCATGCCGTCAAGCGTCTGCGAGTCGAGATTCGTCGTGCATTTCATCGCGTAGACGCCGCCGTTCTGCTTGAAGCTGGTGTTCTCGATGCGCAGCACATTCTTGTCGTAGATGAGCTCGCCGTGCACCGAGTCGATCGTCTGTCCGTTGAGCTGCAGCGTCTTCGCGTCGAGCACGCCGACGAATTTCGGATCCTGGAGCGTACCCGCGATATGGCCAGCAAAGGTGCCGTGGCCGCTGACCGGATAGGGCAGCTTGCTGCCGAAGCGGTCGAGGCTCACGTCGTGCACATCGGCATAGAGGTCGAGCGCGCCTTCCTGCGTGACCGTGCCGTTCAAATCGACGTCGACGAGCGGCGAGAAGATATGGAAGTCCTGCAGGCGCACGACGCCGTCCTCCAAAAAGTAGTCGCCGTCCATGCCCGAGAGGATATAGCCATTGTAGCTGCCGCGATAGAAGTGGATGTAGCCGACCGCCGACGGATTGTCGAGCGTGCCCGTCACGCGGATCGTGTTGTCCACGTTGCCCGTGATCGGCTGGTCGGGCGCGACGACGGCCGCGATGTCCTCCATGCGCGCGCCGATGGAATCGACGCGCAGGTCGATGCGTCTCTCGCCCGCAAGTCCGATACTGCCCTCGGCGATCCACGTTTCCTTGCCGCCGCGCTCCGCCGAGAGGCGCTCGATGACGATACGGTCAGCACTGCCATGCACAGCGCCCTTCAAGGTGTCGAAAGGCTGATGGAAGAGGCTGCCCGCCAGTCCCTCGAAGTCCGCTTCGATCTCAGGATTCGACGATGCGCCGCGCACGGAGCCTGCGATGTCGAGCGTGCCTTCGCCCTCTGCTGCGGGTGCGAACGCATCGACGAGCGAGAGCGGCAATGCCGTGCCGTAAAAGCGCAGGTCGAGCATCCCGCCGCCGCGCACATCGACATCGCCCTCGACGACGAGCGTGCCGCCCGCCGCAAACGAAGCGTTGAGATTGTCGAAATGAAGGACATCGCCCTGCTTGAAAAAGGAGGCGGAAACCTGCTCTGCCGCAACGCCGCCGAAGGAAGCGCCCTCGCCCGACAACGTCCCGTAAGCGAGAAGGGATTCGACATCCGTCCCCTTGCCGCTCAGCACGACGTCCGCGCCGTAGCTTCCCACGAGAGAAAGCCCTTCCGTCGAAAGGACGGAGGCGATCTGCTCGCCGGAAAGCCCCTTCGCTTCGACGCTTGCGCTGTAGGCGCCATCCGCGGTGCGGAGCGCCCCGCGTCCGCGGATGGCGCCGCCCAAAGAAGACGCCTCGCCGCTCGCCGTCAGGAGGCCGTCCTCGTAGTGCGCCTTCGCCTTCACTTTGGAGAGCGCCGTGCCATAGAGCGTCGCGGCCGAAGCCTCGCACTCACCGTCGATCTTCCAATCTGCCGGCGTGCCGTAGACGGAAGCGAGGATGCGCACAGGACCCTCAAAGGGACTCTGCGCCAAAATCTTCGACGGATCGAAGGCGGCGGACTCCACGACGAAGTTGAAGCGCGGCGCTTCCTCCTGCCAATCGACCTTGCCATGGGCGGACGCCTGCTGTCCTTCCGCCGAAGCGCGCAGGAAGATACGCGCTTCCTTGCCCGAGAAGATGACGAGTCCGTCCGGCGCCTCGACCTCCGTGCCGTAGACGAGCGCTTTCGCTCCCGAAAGGCGCACGTCGCCCGAAAGCGCGAGCTCATCCGCCCCGCGCACGAGCTTCAGTGCCGTCTCGTCAACGCGAAGAGCCTCAAGCTCGATCTCCTTGGGAAGCGTGCCTTCGGGCAGAAAGGCGATGTAGTCCATCGCGTCGATGTTCTCGCCCTTGATCTTCAGCTCCTGGCGCGCCGACGAAACCTCGCCTTCGACAGCGAGCGACGCGCTCTCGCACTTTCCCTCGGCCTCGACGGCGACAGCGGATGCCTGCGCAAAATCCAGCTCCGCCCGGATGTCCTGCAAAGCGACCTGCTTGCCCGAAACGGCGATGTCCGCCCTGCCCTCGCGCACGCTGACCTTGCCGCGAAAATCACCTTCGCCCTCTTCTTCCTGCACGAGATCGGACGCATTCCAGCTGCCATCCTCGCGTTGGCGCAGGAAAAGCGACGGCTCCTGCACCGTCACGCGGGAGACCGCGGCGGCGGGCGAAGAGAACGCCGCCAGGAGGCTCATCTCCACTTCGGCGTGGGCGGCGCGAAGGATGTCCTCGCCCGCCTTGTCCCGCACCGTGATGCCGTCGAGCGTGAGCGTATGCAGGGAATCGACGCGCACGGCGTCGATGATGACGGGAACGCCGAGCGCCTCGGACGCTCTTGCCGAAAGCGTCCTGCCCGCCTCTTCGACGTAAGCGCCGGTGCGCGCGATGTAGACCGCCGTGCCGCAGACGAGCGCAAAAAAGAAGAGCACGATGACGGCTGCAGCGAAAGCAATGCGCCTTTTCTTCATCGGCTCTTCCTCCTCATCTCTCTTCGATCGGCTGCGCGAGAGAAAAACGATCCTCTCGGCGCCTTATCTGGCTCCGGCGGCAGCCGCTTCGCTTGCCGCATCCTTCGGCGCAGTCGCCACGGGTGCCGTCTTGACGGGTACGTCCCGCTTCACAGGAACCGCAGCGTCCTCCCTCGCCGTGCGTCTCTGCCCGCTCTTTTCATCGAGCGCCTTCTGCTCGGCGGCCATCTTCTCTGCCGCCGCATCCGTATGGTAGAGCGCCGCCTGCGCCTCCTCCTTCGCTTCCTTGTAGGCCTTCATGTCCACCTTCTCCTGATAGGAAACGGCGTCGAGGTCGACGGGCAGCCCCATGGCGCGGTCGAGCGCCGCCTTGCTGATGTTGTAGCTGTAAAGCGCATCGTAGTAGTTCGTCTGCGCCGTGACGAGCTTCTCGTCGGCATCCGTCACGTCGAGGTTCGTGCCGACGCCTGCCGAATAGCGCACCTGTGCGATCTTGAAGTCCTCGACGGCGCGCTCGACGGCGGCGCTCGTCGTCTTGATGTTCTTCTCTGCCGCCAAGAGGCTCAGATAGGCGGTATGCACGTCGAGCGCGATCTGCTCATGCGCGCTCTCCGCCGCCTGCTGCAGCTTGTGCACGGCCGCGCGCTTCTCGTTCACCTGCGCCTGCGTGACGTTGTTGTCGAAAGCCGCCCAGTTCGCCTGTATGCCGATCGACCAGGTGTCCGCCGAGTCCGTGTTCGTGGAGAAGAGGCTGTCGCCGCCGATCGTGCGCGCCGCCGCCGC
>ERZ773197.233-NODE-233-length-47359-cov-7.166751_pt1 | contig 47359 bp, 40 predicted proteins | sample MGYA00580999_ERZ773197 | MGnify/ENA primary metagenome ERZ773197 (study PRJEB29015, sample SAMEA2738166) | human oral metagenome | biome: human oral; feature: human-associated habitat; material: saliva | place: China | collected 2185 ...
TTAAATACAAATTTGGGAACAGACATTTCTGGGCCGAAGGCTATTATGTCAGTACAGTAGGTTTAAATGAAGCCACAATAAAAAAGTATATCCAAGATCAAGAAAAACACGATATAGCTTTGGATAAACTAAGTGTTAAAGAATATGAAGACCCTTTTAAGGGTTAAAGTGCAGTAGTACCAATACCCCTTTATGGGGTAGCGACGAGTCAAACGCAATATGGCTTGAATGGAGCTGTGGGAAGGTGCAAAGCAAACTTCCCATAGCCCAAAATGAAAGCCAGCGCCTTTAGACGCTGGCCAGTAGCAGGGGCTTATAGCCCCGAGCAAACCACCCGTTTGACGGGTGGTAGTGATTGGGCAAAATCAATTCTAAAGATTCCGAAAAAGCACTTGCTAGAGGAAGGATTTCTTGCTATATTGTGTTGGCATGTCTATTGCGACACAAGAATTTGTGTTTTGTGAGGAAAATGAAGGGGCAAGGTTTTTCAAGGAAAAAGTGGCTGAAAGCCTTTTTTTATGCGAAAAAATAGAGCCGATACGGTAGTAGAGAAAGATGGGTGCTATGCAAACAATTATTAAAAGAGGCCTTTTGGAAGAGGACTATCAGGGAGAGAAGATCGAAAGAGCGATGGAAAAGGCCTTTCTCTCTGAGGGGATTTCTGTAGAGCGGGAGAAACTGCATTTTCTTTTGGGAAAGGTAGAGGAGAGCCTGGCAGAGAAGCATAGAGTTTCCGTAGAGGAAATTCAAAATGCGGTGGAAGAAGCCCTGATGCATAACGGGGATTACAAGGTGGCCAGAGCCTATATCCTGTATAGAGAGAAGAGAACTCTTTTAAGACATCTTCGCCAGAGAATTAAAGAGGAAATCGGAGACAACGAGATTGATGATGTACTTCGTCGTTGTCAAAAGGATTTTCCGGATTATGATTTGGCAAGACTTTCTGCAAAGTACCTGTCCCTAAGTAAGGGAGAGCAGGAGCTTAGCAAGCGTTTGGCTCTTCTTACCAGAGCGGCGGCGGAGCTTACCACCCAGGAGGAACCGGGATGGGAAAGAATTGCGGGAAGACTACGTTCCTATCATTTCCATAAGGAATTAAAGAAGGCGGAGGAGAGCAGAAATCTCCACAGCTTTTACGATAAATTAGTTTATTTGACAGAGCAGGGACTTTATGGTGCTTATATTTTAGAGCACTATTCCAAGGAAGAGGTGGAGGAACTTGCCAAGTTTATTGATCAGAGTAGAAATGACCTTTTCGGTTATTCCGGACTGGACCTTCTTTTGTCTCGCTACCTGATTCGAGATCATCAGCATGTGGTACTGGAAAGTCCCCAGGAAATGTATCTGGGAATCTCCATGCACCTTGCCATGAAGGAAAAGGAGAACCGTTTACAGTATGTAAAGGAGTTCTACGATATGATGAGCCTTCATCAGGTGACCATGGCCACCCCTACCCAGTCCAATGCCAGAAAGCCCTACCACCAGTTAAGCTCCTGCTTTATTGATACGGTTCCGGATTCCTTGGACGGCATTTATCAGAGCATTTCCAAGTTTGCGGATGTTTCCAAATATGGCGGCGGTATGGGAATGTATTTCGGAAAGGTGCGTTCCAGAGGGGGAAAGATTCGCGGCTTCGAGGGAGCCAGCGGCGGTGTCATCCGTTGGATTCGTGTGGTAAACGATACTGCGGTGGCTGTGGACCAGTTGGGAATGCGCCAGGGCGCGGTAGCTGTATATCTGGATGCTTGGCATAAGGATTTGCCGGAATTTTTACAGTTAAAGACCAATAACGGGGACGACAGAATGAAGGCCCATGATGTTTTCCCGGCAGTTTGTTATCCTGACCTTTTCTGGAAGAAGGTAAAGGAAGATTTGAATCAGGAATGGTACTTAATGGATCCCCATGACATTTTCCTGGTAAAGGGCTACTGCTTAGAGGATTTCTACGGGGAAGAGTGGGAGAGTCGCTACGAGGATTGTGTACGGGATAACCGTATCAGCAAAAGAGTTTATGTTTTAAAGGATTTGGTGCGTTTGATTCTGAAATCTGCCGTGGAAACCGGAACTCCCTTTGCCTTCTACAGAGATACCGTGAATCGCATGAATCCCAACAAGCATAAGGGAATTATCTATTGCTCCAACCTTTGTACGGAAATCGCCCAAAACATGAAGGAAGCGGAGATTTGTGAGCGGAAGGTAGTGACTAAGGACGGAGACGAGGTGATTGTCAGCACCGTTAAGCCGGGAGACTTTGTGGTTTGTAATCTGGCCTCCCTCTGTCTTGGCAATATTCCGGTGGAGAATCAGCCGGAGCTTGAGAGAATTACAAAAACCGTTGTCCGGGCTTTGGACAATGTTATCGACCTAAACTTCTATCCTGTGGCGGAAGCGGAGATTACCAACAAGCGTTACAGAGCTATCGGTCTTGGGGTATCCGGTTATCACCACATGCTGGCAAAGCACCACATTGCCTGGGAGTCTCAGGAGCATCTGGATTTTGTGGATAAGGTTTTTGAAAATATTAACTATGCGGCGATTAAGGCCAGTAGTGAACTGGCTAAGGAGAGAGGCTCCTACAGTGCCTTTACAGGCTCTGAGTGGGAGACTGGAGAATACTTTAGCAGAAGAAATTATAACAGTTCCCGTTGGGAGAGTTTAAAGCAGGAAGTTCATGCGGGGATTCGCAATGCCTGGATTTTAGCTACTGCGCCCACCAGCTCCACATCTATTTTGATTGGAACATCTGCGGGCTTAGACCCCATTATGAATCGCTTCTTCTTAGAGGAGAAAAAGGGGGCAATTTTACCCAGAGTGGCACCGGAACTTTCTATGGATACCTACTGGTACTATAAGTCCGCCCATCAGATGGATCAGACTTGGTCCGTACGGGCGGCAGGACTTCGCCAAAGGCATATTGACCAGGCCCAGAGCTTTAACTTCTGGATAACCAATGAGTACAAGATGAGTGAGCTTTTGAACCTTTATACCCTGGCATGGGAGTGCGGGGTAAAGACCATTTACTATGTAAGGTCCAAGGCATTGGATCCGGAGGATTGCGAGTCCTGCTCTGCATAATGGATTAATCGCTTCCCCTGTATATGCCGCTTAAGGCCTGCTGCGTTTCCTACCCGCCCCATGCGCCGATGCACTCGTGCTCCTTGCGAACTCGCTTCGCTCAGACACGCACCGCACTCGTTGCTAACATGGGGCTTCTAACGGAAGCCTCGCAATGGCCTTATCGCGGCATATGCAGAGGAAGTCTCGTAATGACCATATCACGACGTATACATAGGAAGCCTCGCAATGGCCTTTTTACGACATATACATAGGAAGCCTCGCAATGGCCTTTTCACGGCATATACGGTGGAAGCGAAAAAAACCTCATTATGCATGGAAGCATTATCTATAGAAAAATTGAACTACGGCTTTTCAAGGATAAGAAAAAGAACTGATTACTCTACTGCTTCAATGCAGTAGGAAAGGAAATAGAGTATGGAAGAGATTAAGCGTAAGCCCTTATTTAACCCGGAGGGGGATATTGATGTTCGAAATCGTAGAATGATTAATTTCAATACGACCAATATCAATGACTTTAACAACATGAGATATGAGTGGGTGTCGGATTGGTATCGTCAGGCCATGAACAATTTCTGGGTACCTGAGGAGATTAACTTAAATCAGGACAAGAGTGATTATCCCAAGCTTTCCGAGGCGGAAAGAAGAGCCTATGATAAAATCCTGAGCTTTCTGGTGTATTTGGATTCTTTGCAATCCGCAAACCTGCCCAATATTTCCCAGTATGTTACGGCAAATGAGGTAAACCTTTGCCTTTCCATTCAGACCTTCCAGGAGTGTATCCATAGCCAAAGCTACAGCTATATGCTGGATACCATTTGTAACCCTACGGAAAGAAATGATATTCTCTACCAATGGAAGACGGATGAGCATCTTTTACGGAGAAATGAGTTTATTGGAAACCTTTACAATGAATTTGTGGAGCAGCAGAGTAAGGACAGCTTCTTAAGAGTCTGCATTGCCAACTTTATTTTGGAGGGAATCTACTTCTATTCCGGCTTTATGTTCTTCTATAACTTAGGAAGAAACGGGAAAATGCCCGGCTCCGTACAGGAAATTCGCTATATTAACCGCGATGAAAATACCCACCTTTGGCTCTTCAGAAATATGCTTTTGGAGTTAAAGAAGGAAGAACCGGAGCTTTTTGATGAGGCTCATATTGCGGAAATTACCGAGATGGTGAAGAAGGGTGTGGAGCAGGAAATTGCCTGGGGGCAGTATGTAATCGGAGACTCCATTCCCGGTCTTAACGGAAAAATGGTGGAGGACTACATCCGTTATTTAGGAAACCTTCGTTATCGCTCTCTGGGCTTGCCCAATCTTTATGAGGGCTATGAGAAGGAGCCGGAATCCATGAAATGGGTATCTCAATATGCGGATGCCAACATGGTAAAGACAGACTTCTTTGAGGCTCGTTCCACAGCCTATGCCAAGAGCACAGCCATTGAAGATGATCTGTAAAAATGATGGAAATTGTATTTTCGCGTATCCGGAAAAATATGCTTTTTTATTCCATAGAATAATTTAATAGGCATTATTAATTCTTTCTGAAATCCATAGAAAATCTTATAAAAAGCGGTTACTTTGACGAAATTCGAAGTAACCGCTTTTGTGTTAGAAGGAGGCATTTTGCATTCTCCTTTGCATAAGATAGAGATATAGGGAAAGGCCGAAAAGGGAAAAGTGTGTTCGGCTGATATAGAGGCAGAAAAGGAAAGGAAGGAATGGAAGAAAAGCTATTTGTACGAAGAGATGATATACAGATTGGCATGCAGCTGGGTGAGTCGGTAAAAGACATTCGTGGAAGAGCCATGATTGAAAACGGCGTTTATCTGGATGCCTATCAGGTGCGCTATATCAAAGAAAAAAAGCTGCCGGGAATCTATATTTACCGGGTGCGAGATGATAAAGACATCAAAATTCCGGAGAAAACCAAGCAGATTATCCGTCAGCATAGAAAACCGGATCGTGCTAAAATTCAGCTTTCCGTGGAAATGAAGAAACAGCTGGAAGAAAGAATGAACCATATCTTCGACCACACGGAGGATAAGGATTTTGCCACCAACTCTTTGGATATTTTCGGAGAGCTGGAGTCAGCCATCTTCAAAAATGATGCGGTGGCGATTGATGTGAACCTTATTAAAATCAGTGATGAGTACACCTTTAAGCATAGTGTGGATGTGGCGGCCATTTCCATGATGATTGGAAGAGAATACGGCCTGCCGAAGGAAGAGCTTCACCAGCTTGGAATTGCAGGCTTACTGCACGATGTAGGAAAAGCCAGAATTCCCAATGAAATTTTGAATAAGCCGGGAAAACTGACGGATGAAGAATTTACGGTGATTCAGAACCACAGCCTATTCGGCTATGAAATCTTGAAGGAAAAGAACAGCTTTTCCCCCATTATTTTGGACGGTGTGCTGCATCATCACGAGAAGATGAACGGAATGGGCTATCCGGACAACTTGGGCAGCAGCCAGATTTCCCTGTTTTCCAGAATTATTTCCGTGGCGGACGTATTTGATGCACTGGTGACCAAGCGCCCTTACAAAGGACCGATTACCGGAAGAGAAGCCATGGAAATGGTCTTGGCTATGGGCTCCGAGTTGGACAACGCTATCATTCAAAGCTTTATTGAAAGCGTGATCCTCTATCCGGTGGATACCATTGTGGAGCTGTCCACAGGACAGATGGCCAAGGTGGTGGAAAATAACAAGCGTTATCCCACCAGACCTAAGGTGGTAGAGCTACAGACCGGAATGGTTTACGATTTATGTCATGACATGGAATGCAACAAAATCATAGTTTTATAATATACAGAGGAAAAGGGATGGGAGAGCAGCTTTTGTCCCTTTTTCTGTTTTTAATGCATTGGAAATGCGGGCACGCTCTCGCTAACCTCGCCACGCATCGGTACTAAGCTTCAAGCTTCGCTTTCAGCAAGTACCGGCGGGCTCAGATTGCCCTTATTTCCAAGCATTAAAACAGAAATAAAGATAGGACAGTATTTTCAATTCCATTTCCTCTGTATATTTTAAATACTTTAAAGAGAGGAATTTTATGCTATACTAAATCGTAAAATGCTTTTTTCAAAAAAGCGGGGTCTAGTCCTTTGCGGTAGTAAGGGAGTTACAGGAGGCTTGGATGAAGAAATATGATGTAGCGATTGTTGGTGCAGGACCGGGAGGAATTTACGCGGCTTACGAGCTGATGAAAAAAAACAGTAAGCTTTCCGTGGTAGTTTTGGAAGCGGGACATAGCTTGGAAAAGAGACATTGTCCTATTGATGGAAAGAAGATTAAAAGCTGTATTTCCTGCAAAAGCTGTTCCATTATGAGCGGCTTTGGAGGAGCCGGGGCCTTCTCCGACGGAAAATACAATATTACCAATGATTTTGGGGGAACACTTTACGAATATATCGGAAAAGAGGAAGCTCTTTCTCTGATGCGGTATGTAGATGAAATCAATATGGAAAACGGAGGAGAAGGAACAAGACTTTTCTCCACTGCGGGCACAAAGTTTAAGAAGCTTTGCATGCAGAATCGTTTAAAGCTTTTGGATGCTTCCGTTCGCCACCTTGGAACAGACATCAACTACGTGGTATTGGAAAATCTTTATGCCAAGCTTAAGGATCAGGTGGAATTCCATTTTGATTGTCCGGTGGAGAAGGTGGAAAAGCTGGAGAATGATGGCTTCCATCTCCATACCAAGAAAGAAGATTTTTATGCGGATAAATGCATTATCTCTGTAGGTCGTTCCGGAAGTAAGTGGATGGAAACGGTTTGCAAGGACATGAACATTCCCACCAAGTCCAACCGTGTAGACATTGGCGTTCGCGTGGAGCTTCCTGCCGTAATCTTCTCCCATCTAACCGATGAGCTTTATGAAAGTAAGATTGTTTATCGTACAGAACTTTTTGAGGATAATGTACGTACCTTCTGTATGAATCCCAACGGTATTGTGGTTAATGAAAATACCAACGGCATTGTTACCGTAAACGGACACAGCTACGAGGGAGAAGAGCAGCATACGGAAAATACCAACTTCGCTCTTTTGGTGGCTAAGCATTTTTCCGAGCCTTTCAAGGACAGTAACGGATACGGTGAAAGCATTGCCCGACTTTCCAATATGCTGGGAGGCGGTGTAATCGTTCAGCGTTTCGGTGATTTGGTGCGGGGAAGAAGAAGTAATCATAAGAGAATTGAGGAGGGACTGGTACAGCCTACTCTTCAGGCAACACCCGGAGATTTGAGCCTGGTGCTTCCGAAGAGAATCTTAGACGGTATTATGGAAATGATTTATGCCTTGGATAAAATTGCTCCCGGTACAGCCAATGAAGATACCCTTCTTTATGGAGTAGAGGTTAAGTTCTACAACATGGAAGTGGCATTGGATGAGCATTTGGAATCCTGTGTAAAGGGGCTCTATGTGATTGGAGACGGTTCCGGTGTGACTCACTCCCTTTCCCACGCCTCTGCATCGGGAATCTTCGTAGCCAGAGAAATCGCAGGCTAGTTATACAAAGAAAAATTTCTGATCGAAAATAGAAGTATATATAGTAATAAAGGACTTAAAAAGTCTAAAAAAGACCGACCATGGGGCAGCGTTGCCTTGGTCGGTCTTTCTTGGTTTTATCTTTGGCATGTAAGTAATCTGTGGCTTTAATCAGAGTTTAGAGTACTGAGAAAAGTGTTCATGGGTGAAATCAAAATTATTTTTAAAAGTACTGCTTGCCTAATTATAAGATGAAATTATTTTTAAATCTTTTCCGCTGTAGAAATCTTCGATGACTTCACTAATTCGCTCAGAAACCTCTGTTTGGATATAAGGAGACTTTCTGCCATCTTTAATAGCTTTAGAGAAGGCAAGCAATTGTAAGCGGATACCTTCTCCTTCTAGGGGATAGAAGTATCTTCGATTTTCATTTGGATCCTCAAAGCGTAGCTCAAAATAATCAGTTTTCCACCAAGGGGCTGGCACATATACATAGCCTTTAGTACCGGATATTACAAGTTCTCCCTCGGATTTTACGCCTCTTCCTACCTTAATCGAAGCAGTTGCATTTTGAAAAAGAAAGTTAATTTTAGTGAAGTTATCATATTTTATCTTTTCGTTTTCAAACAAGGAATAAATCTGCTTCTCATAAGAAGTATTTAATAACTGAAAAATGGGAAGCATGGCAGTGGGACCCCAGGCACAAATACTGTTCCATGAGGACTCCAGATTCTTATTATTAAAATTTTGCAGACTGGTGCAAGTGGCATCGATGGACACCACTTTGCCGATTTTTCCTGTTTTAACAAGAAGAATAAGACGATTATATGCATTAGAATAGGCGGTCTTGATAGCCTCCATGAGTATTAATTCTTTTCTCTCGGCAAGTGCAAAAAGCTCCTTTGTCTCTTGGCTATTTAAGGCAAGAGGCGATTCGCATAGAACATGCTTTCCTTTTTCCAGTGCATACTTAATCTCTTGATAGTGTCTTGCTGGATGGGAAAGAATGTAAACTGCATCACAATCGTTTAAAAAAGCCTCATACTCCGTTAACCATGCTTCAGTATTTTTGCTGGAATTTAAGAGCGTAGTAACTGTAATACCGTTTACTAAGGTACTTTCTTGATAATATTTATTTAAAATAGTTTCTTCAAACCCGCCTAAAAGGCCTATATTTAGCTGTTGGTTCTCAGATCTGATTTCACTACTGGAAATTCCGGTAGTTCTCGGCAAATAAACAACAGTACAATATTCTTTAAGATAGTCAAAATAACCTTCCCAGTCAGATCCCACAGTGAAAATAGACACGTTATATTGTTGGATATCGTCTATTTTTTGCCCTTCGTATTCTTCAATGATGATTTCATCAGCAAAACCGGTTTTCCTTACATTCTCAATTCTTTCTGTTAGAGGCTGTTTGACATTGATTTTTCCCCTGCTACGGTCAAAATCATCAGAGGTAACTCCTACAATAAGATAATCCCCCAAGGCCTTTGCTCTTTCCAGCAAGCGTATATGACCTTCGTGCAGTACATCATATGTGCCGTAGGTAATTACTTTTACCATGGATATTTCTTCTCCTTTTTCAAAGTCGCAGCTTATTTTATGCTATAGTTTATAGTGAATTATTCTTGAATGAGTAGAATAATTCTTTCTTTAGGAGGAAGTGTTTCTATCTAATTTCACCAAGGCCTCCATGAATTGCTCCATATATTTTTTTTCTCCGATTGTGACTCGAAGACAATCTCCCAGTTTACCGATGGAGGGGTAGGATTTAATCAGAATACCGAATTCTTCCTTCATTTTTTGGACAATTTCTTTGGCATCTCCTTTAGGTTTGATAAACAAGAAGTTTCCTGCCTCCCCCTGGTATAGGTAGTTTTGCTCTTCCAGAGCCTGGAGAAGATAGCCTCTACCCTCTTTGAACTTTGAAATCAAATTAGAAAGAATATCTGGACTTTCAAGGATCTCCTCAGCGAATTTCATAGCAAAAGCATTGGTGTTATGAGGAGTACAGTATTTCTGCACGTATTGAACATCCTCAGGATGTCCCACAACATATCCCAATCTACAACCTGCCATGGAAAACAACTTAGAAAAGGTTCGCGTTACAAATATCCTTCGTTCTGTTAAGGCATAGTGAATAAAAGTTTTTGGATAGAAATAATGATAAGCTTCATCAATTAAAAGAGTAATTTCCTTTTCTTTACAGACTTCCAAAATTTTCTCAAATTCTTCCTCTGAATAAATATTTCCCATAGGGTTGTTAGGGTTTAAGAGAATCAAAAGTTCTGTTTCCTTAGTGAGATGTTCCAAGATATGGGAAATAGGCATGTCCAAATCCTTGGTATAAGGGACAGGTACAAAATTTCTGCCGTACATTTCTGCATAAATTTGGAACATAAAATAAGATGGAACGACACCGATAATTCTTCCATTTACTGAGGTAAAAGCCTGAATAATATAGCGAATGCCCTCAGAGGAACCATTAACCAAACAAAGGTGTTGGATATCGGTATCCAGATGTTTTGCCAATATCTCTGTAAAATGTAGGGTTTCCGGATATTGTGAAACAAATTGAGGATCCACATCATCAAGAACTTTCTTAATAAATTCTTCCGGAAGCCCGCCCGGATTCTCATTTAAATCCAGTCGTAGATAGTTTTTTCTCTCGTTTTGATCGAAAATGCGATGTAATTCCTGAATATTTTGATCTAAATAGTACATAGTATGCTCCTTCTTAATGTATCCCAAATCCTATGAGACCCAAACTTTTCTTTGTTTTCATCCTTATCATACAAGGGACTTCCCAGGGGGAGAAGTTTCTTTTCCCAATATTTTGCAAATTCAACTCCACTTTCTTGGACAAGAATTTCTTGATAGAGTCTTGCAATTCCTTTAGATTGCAGAATTACATAATCAGAATGCACAAGTGCAGGCATGACTATATAATTTTCTGCATTAACAATGGCTTTTCCATCCTCTTTATCGGTTAAATCAATTTCGGAAGTGACAAACCAAGGGATGTAGATCAGTTGCTTTGTGTATTGCTTTAGATTTTTACTAAAAAAAGCCGGATGCACCATAAAACTTAAATTATATTCATCATAGGGCTCATTGATAAATATAGCATCAGGGAAAAGCTGATTTAACTCTAAATTTCGAAAATCCAAAAGGTAAGGATTACCTTTTCCAAGTTCGGCTTCATAAAGGGCGAAATCCCATTGAGCGGGAGAACATCCCCCCAGACCATCTTTATAATAATAGGGGAGAGGGAGGAGGAAACAATCGATAGAGTCATCCTTGCTCGCTTCTATAAATAGACCCTTCATGGATTCCCAGTGTGAGTAAAGACTTGGCATAAACAATAGGCAAGGCTTTTTTAATTGGAGATTATTTCTTATGATAGCATCGGATAAAGCAATCTCCCTGGGGCTTAAATCATTCCGGTTGATAGTGTATTGGTAGAATAATTTTCCGCCAATGCCTTTTATATAATCGGACTCCATTTTTCGATACATTGGATAATCATGATCCCCTCCACCCTTTTTTATTACTTCATAGTTATGGTATTTTTTATTGATAATCTTCATATATTCCTTAGGTACCGGCAGAGAAAGAAACTCAAAGTTTAAATAAGTTCCTTCGCTGTACCATTGTTTCTGAAAAATACCGACACCTTGAGATTTGTATAGAATTAAATCCATCAAACAGCTAATCTCAGTGCCTCCATCATTATTGAATTTTTTGCTGTACTCATCCAGAAGCTTAAGTATAGCCTTTCGATAATTTGAAGAATGGAGAAAATTAACCTTACATGCTTTTTCAATCTTTCTTGCTTCTGTCTCTAAAATGACTTTATTCTCTCCGCTAATAGAAGGGAAGGATGCCAAAATAAACAAGGATTTAAGCACTTCCATCCGTTCTTTTTCTTTTTCCGGGTCTTCCGAAAGATAGTCATAAGGGAAAATATCAACACCGGCTCCATAAAGATAGTTGTGGTATTTCCCGATGACATCGGTGGAAATCAGCATTTCCTTATGTTGGACGGAGCTAATTAACTCGCCGTTACTATTATCTTCCTTTAAAGAGCGGAAAACCAATTCTTTAGGTAACTCATCATTAGCCACTTTTGCGAAGATTTCGTAATCCTTTCGCAGCATCATAATGTCAATGTCATCATCCCAGGGAATAAAGCCCTTGTGACGGATAGCTCCCAAAAGATTTCCATAATCAATAAAATAACGAAGTTTATGTTTTTCGCAAATTTTATCAATTTCAACTAGGATTTCCAATTCCGCAGCCCAAGCCCGTTTCATCATGGCGGGAATAAAAAAACCTTCTCTAACCTCATCCAAAAAGAAATCTATTGGAAACTCCATCGTTTGTACTCCTTTTCCGTAAATGTATATCCATTATATACTTCGGTAAAAAGAAAGCTATCATTATTTAAGCAAGGGAAAAAACTAAATTACAAAATATGGAAGCCAAGCTGGCATATCTTGTATCTTAAAAAAGAGAAAAATCTTTTTCAAAATAAATCTACAATTTTTGTTGACAAGCTTAAGCTCAAGTGTTAATATCCCGATTTTGACAGTCTACATAGTAAAAAAGCCCTGTAATCGTTGAAATCAAGCGGTTTACAGTGCTTTTTTCTTTGTTATCAGATATGCGTACAGATTTTTATTTTTTAGTCTGATGGCAAATATTTCTCATTTTTTCTATAGTGACTATCTGCATAGAAGTATTAATTCCAAAGGCTTTTTCTAGATCGTCTGTAAATTCTGTTTTTGTATATGTCGGGATAAATCCTCTGCCTTCAATCTTTAGAAAGTTCATATCTTTTAGACCACGTAACAGCTTTTCGCATGAATACTTGCTTCCAAGTTGTTTATCCAGGTATCTGTAGAGAATTAATGAAAGGAAGCAAATCATAAAGTGTGCCTTAATCCTATCATCTCTGTGAAGGTATACCGGCCGTGCTTTGAATTCACTTTTCATAATGCGAAAGCATTCCTCGATTTGCCAGCGTTGTTTGTTTACTTCAATGATAGCTGAAGCATCATCTTCCAAGTTAGTGCATACAGCGTAGAAACCGTCATACTGTTCTTCTTTTCGGATGACATCTTCATTGAGTTCTAAAAAGCTCTGCTCGGCCAGCTCCCCCTCCGGCGTGACACTGTTCTTTTTAACAAACCGTTTGAAATCGGTTTGGCGGTTGTGGTCTATTTCTTTGGGATTATTGGTAATAAGGTTTTGGGCACGATTGATTTGTCCGCTCCGAACGTACCTTAGATAATCCCTGTATTTGATGGAATAGGATACAATCAGATGTTGTTCAAGTCCATTTTCATTTATCCACCGTTCTTTGTAAAAGATTTTTTCTCTGTCTTTTTCTTCGTCCAGTTCGGAAATGTCATACTTTTGCATACTGCCTTTTAGACGCCAGTCTTTAGAATCGAGACACCATTCTTTCAGAAATCCTTTTAACTTCTTTATGGATTGTGTTGTGATAAAACCACGATTCCCCTTGGAGTTATATTTGCGGTTGGATAAGGCTGAAAGACCTGCATCCGTACATACGACCAGTCTAGACAAGGAAAAATCTTCAAGAAGCTTTTTTTCCAAAGGAACCATTGTCGTTTGTTCATTGGTGTTGCCGGGATTGACACTGAAGGCAAGAGGAATACCGTCACTGTCCATAAAAAGTCCCATCTGAACAATGGGAAGAGGCCGGTTTTCTTTAGAGGCTCCATACTGTTTTAATCCATCTGCTTGCTCAAGCTCAAAAAAGTAGTTGGTGCAGTCATAGTAAATCACTCCGGTTTTTCTTTTTGAAATCTTTAAGCTGTTCCGATAAAGTGTGGACTGAATGTAATCCGACTCTTCATTAATGATGGATAGGGAACGGTAAATATCTTCGAGAGAAAAATCCGGTTTTTCTATAAATCTTGAAGAAAGAGCGAAGGAAGATAGTTTTGAAGAAGGATAAAGGATTCTTGTAAAGAGCAGCCTTGAAAGAATTGAATTGAGGTTGTACTTAAATCCATGCTTTCTGGCAATAGCTTTGCAAATCTTATCAAAACCCAACTGAAAATAAATATCCTGTAGGAAAAGATAGCCTCCATTGAAGAGCCTCTGATCGTTCTGAGTGAGAGGAATTGAGGGATCAAACGAGATCTCAATAGGTTTATTCATTTCAGCATTCTTATTTAAATTGGCGACGTATTCTTTTGCCCATGCAAGAGCATCAGAAACACCATGTTTTTTACAGATTTCTTTTTCGTTTCCCAGTTTTTCGACGGTTACAGTCGTACGTTTTTTATTGATATAAGCAGATTTAATAACAGAGTAAGAAACTGAGTGAGCAGATTTAGTGGCTCTAAGTCTCATAGGCACCTCCTTTAAAATTAACTTTATTATAACACAATACGTAACAAGACGCAATACAAAGAACATAAGTTTGTGCAAAAAAATAAAGGCTTTTCAAGCCTCTCGATACTGTTTATGTTATTTTAGGTGTCAAAGTTCCGAATAAAGCCATAGCCGCGATCGAAAAACAATTTATCAATTATTCCAAATCTTATATCATTGTGCATCTCTAAAACTCCTTCTCATGGTTGATACCAGATCATAAGTGTACTATAATAATCGACAAGAATTAAGAGCTATAACTCTCCTGTCCATCCAAAACAGGATTTAGTATTTTTCATTATTTCTTCACCTTGCAATTTTCCTCTATCCACCGATTCATAAGGGCAAAGATAGTTGTTTCCTTTTCTACGACATACAACTTGATTGCCTTTTTATTCTCAGGTGAAAAGTTCAGTGTTATTGTGGTTCTCTTTTCATTTTTTACGCTAACCGCATTATCTTCTTTCTTTTACATTTTCCCATCTCCTTAACTCCCGATACTAATTGCCAAATATACTAATGTCAGCGTAGTCTATAAAGACTCATTTTTCAATATCTGTTTCGACTTAAGTATTGCTGTAAATTCATTTTAAGATATGGCTCTGAATATCGGAATGACATTTGATTCCGTATGGCTCCGCCACTCGGATTTGTGGGTGTAATAAAGTCCTCTCTGGAAAAGTTTTCTTGATGTGGAAGATTATTTACCAAATTATTCTTTGTTCTACCTCTATATTCTTCAAGTCGGCAAATTTTGTATTTTTTGCCGATTTACAGTTTCCGATGCAAAGAAACCACTATTCCGGTAAATAGTAAATAACCTGTCATCTTTTTTCTCTATAAAAATTGAGAGACAATCGTGAAAAGTATGAAAAGTTGAACACACTTTTTCCACTTTACAAACTTTTTCCACTTTGCACACTATCTCAGGGAGGAATTCAAGATGACAGGTTATTTACCATTTACACTTCCTCATAAAAAGTATCCGGATGATTAGGATCGAAATTCTCATTACAAATCATTACTGTAACCAAATCTTCTGTCTCTGACAAATTTATAATATTATGTGTCCAGCCAGGAATCATATAAACAGCTTCAATCTTGTCTCCGCTTACATCAAATACAACTTTTTCCCCGGTATTAATATTTCTTTCCTCAATCCTTCCATAACCTGAAACAACAATAAACTGTTCCCATTTACTGTTATGCCAGTGTTGCCCCTTAGTGATTCCTGGTTTACTGATATTCACGGATACTTGCCCATGATTCTTCGTATGCAAGAGCTCCGTAAAGCTCCCTCTATTATCCACATTCATTTTCAATGCATAAGAAAAGTCTTTTTGAGGAAGGTAAGTGAGGTATAAGGAGAATAATTTTTTAGCAAAAGAACCTTCCGGAATCTCCGGCATCATTCCGGTCTTCGGTTGATTTTTAAACTCTTTTAGCAAGTCAATGATTTCCCCTAAAGTTACTTTGTGTGTTATAGGAACAGTACAATATTTTCCATTGTCATCCAAGATAGTTTCTGTACCGGAGAATTCACAATGCTGCTCTTTCCCTTCTAAGAGGTCAAACATTCCTTCTATCAAATCATCGATATAAAGAAGTTCCAATTCCGTACTTCTGTCATTTACAGTAAACGCCTCATCATTGGCAATAGCCCAGCAAAAAGTTGATACCGCAGAGTTATACTTTGGCCTACTATGCCCCATAAGATTAGGAAAACGGTAAACATACACCTTCGCACCGGTTTCTTTTCCATAGGAAAAAAACAGCTCCTCTCCGGCTTTTTTACTTCTTCCGTATTCTGAATCACCAAATCGTCCTGACAAAGTGGCCTGTATAGAAGAAGAAAGCATTACACCGGCCTTATTACCATACTTTTTCAAAGTGTCTAAAAGTTTAGAGGAGAAGCCAAAGTTCCCCTTCATAAACTCTTCTACCCTCTCCGGACGATTTACTCCTGCAAGATGAAAAACAAAATCCGCTTTCTGACAATACTCCTCTAGCTCTGCTTCACCGGAATCCTGATCATACTCATATATTTCAGAAATAGAAAGCTTCTCTCTCGTTCTATTTTTTCCATCTCTAATATTCTTTAAATTGTTGACAAGAGCGGTTCCTACCATCCCTTTAGCACCGGTGACTAATATGTTCATTTATCTATCTTCCTTCCGCCATACCATCTTATTTACTACATTCACATAACTTTGTATTATACGAACCACCTTCATAGAAACTGTTTCATCGGTGTAATCCGGACATGGCTTACCCAAAATTCCTTGCTTCTTCATCTCGATTGCCATGTCTGTTGCCTGTAAAAGCTCTTGTGTGCTTATTCCTGCAAGAATAAAATCTCCTGCCTCTAGTGCTTCCGGTCTCTCTGTAGAGGTTCGAATACAGACTGCTGCAATCGGATGGTCAATAGACAAATAAAAGGATGATTCCTCAGGCAATGTCCCTGAATCAGATACAACCGCAAGAGCATTCATTTGTAAATGATTATAGTCGTTAAACCCTAAAGGCTCGCTCACTCGAACACGCTTATCTAATGTAAATCCACTTTCCTCTAAGCGTTTTTTAGAACGGGGATGACAAGAATACAGAATCGGCACGTCATATTTTTCTGCCAAAGCATTGATAGCTGTAAACAAAGAAATAAAATTCTTTTCCGTATCAATATTTTCTTCTCTATGGGCGGAGAGTAAAATATATTGATCTTTCTCCAGGCCTAATCGTTCTAAAACATCAGAGGCTTTAATTTTCTCTAAATTTCCTCTTAAAACTTCAGCCATTGGTGAGCCTGTACAGTAAGTTCTCTCCTTAGGCATTCCCATTTCATGAAGATACTTTTTTGCAGCTTCACTATAGGGTAAATTCACGTCGGAAATCACGTCAACAATACGGCGATTGGTCTCTTCCGGTAAACACTCATCCTTACATCTGTTTCCAGCTTCCATGTGAAAGATTGGAATGTGAAGCCTCTTTGCAGAAATAGCGGAAAGACAGCTGTTGGTATCTCCTAAGATTAAAAGAGCATCAGGTTTGATATCTGCCATTAATTCATAGCTACGCGCAATAACATTACCGCAGGTTTGTCCTAGATTCTCTCCCACAACATTCATCCATACATCAGGTCCTGAAAGAGAAAAATCAGACCAAAACACATCATTTAAATTTACATCATAATTTTGTCCGGTATGAGCAATACAGCAATCAAAAAATTCTCTAGAGCGTTTTATTGTAGCAGAAAGCCGAATTATTTCAGGGCGTGTTCCTACAATAATCAATAACTTTATTTTTCCGTTGTTTTCCCATTCAAATGTGTTGTTCACGCTATTCCTCCATTCAAATTACTACCATAAAATCAGCTATGAAACTAAAAGAAATCATTTATGAAGTCACCACAAATGATTTCTTTTTCATTAATGTTCCGCCATTCTTTCTTGAATATAGGAAAGTTTTGCAATGGTTTTTTTTGTCTCTTCTAAACTCAGTAATCTTGTATTATTCGAATTAAACTCTTTCAAAGTATTTCTCTCTATGTCTCCGTCAGAAAAATACTTATCATAATTTAAACCTCGATTATCTGCGGGCACACGATAAAAATCTCCCATATCAATGGCCTTTGCACATTCCTCATTGGTTAAAAGTGTTTCATACATTTTTTCCCCATGACGAATGCCAATAACTTTGATATCTTCTTTCCTTCCCCCAAATAATTCACATACCGCCTCTGCCTGGGTTTGGATAGTACAAGCAGGAGCCTTCATAATCAACAAGTCTCCATTTTCACCATGTTCAAAAGCAAACAGAACCAAATCCACAGCCTCATCTAATGACATAATAAAACGAGTCATCTTGGGTTCAGTAACAGTTATCGCATTACCGGATTTAATCTGATCAATCCATAAAGGAATTACCGATCCTCTGGAACACATTACATTTCCATAGCGAGTACAACAAATCTTTGTTTTTCCGGACATTCTAGATTTTGCCACAGCCACCTTTTCTTCTATAGCCTTGGTGATTCCCATCGCATTTACAGGATAAGCAGCCTTATCCGTAGAAAGGCAGATAACCGACTCTACCCCTTTTTCAACCGCTGCAGTCAGAACATTTTCTGTTCCAATTACATTCGTTCGAACCGCTTCCATGGGGAAGAATTCACAGGAGGGAACCTGTTTTAACGCCGCTGCATGAAATACATAGTCCACTCCTTGCATAACAGAACGCACGGACTCCAAATCTCGCACATCTCCAATATAAAATTTAATTTTATCTGCGACTTCCGGCATTTTTACTTGGAATTCATGGCGCATATCATCCTGTTTTTTCTCATCTCTGGAAAAAATACGAATTTCACCAATATCCGTTTTTAAAAAACGGTTTAAAACTGCATTTCCAAATGAGCCAGTGCCACCGGTGATTAATAAGGTTTTATTATTAAAAGTAATCATATTTATTGTATGCCGACTTTAAAAGCAAAATCAGCATTTCCCTTTCTTTATAATTATGTAGCTCAATAGGTCAGGAGCCTTGTATGACTTATTATATTTATCTTTTATCTTCTGTAGGATTATACTTTCCAAGTGCATTCAACAGCAAAATTTTGAGCAATTCCATGTTCCCCTTAAAAAAACTAATCTTTGTTGGAAATTTCCCTTTTCTAGGATAAATTCTCTTTACCGGTATTTCACATGTTTTGAGTCCAATTTGGCTGGCACGTACTGATAGATATGCTAATAATTCATATGTCATAAAACAATTTCTTAAGGGTTTTACTTTGGGGTGTTGCAAATATCTTGTTGAATAGGCTCTATAGGCATTGGTTGTATCCGTAAAATGCCTATGAGCAGTTAGGGAAATAATTGGTGCATGCAAAAATCGTACTGCTATTAGTCTGAATAATGGTGTTCGAATTGCTCTTCCTCCCTTTAAAAATCGTGACCCCTGGACAAAATCATATCCCTCTTTCAATTTGCAGATAAAATCGGGGACATCTTCTATACTATCCTTATTGTTTCCATCGATAGTAATAATTCCCTTATATCCCCTATTGAATGCCCACCAAATCCCCATTCTTAATTGAGCGCCCTGCTTTCCTGGACCCTCTTTAATGAGTAAAGTATTGACACCTAAATCTTTGAGTCTGCTCTCATCTGTACAGCCATCAACAGACCCTCCGTCACACAAAACAATGTCAGCAAATTTAGAAATCTTATGCTTTTTTGCCCTTCGTAGTTCTTCGATGATACGATCTCCCTCGTTGATTATTGGGATAAGTACAACATACTCAGCAATTTTTTTCTCAAATTCTTTAGCTGCAAATTCAGGTACTCCCTGAATGTTTTTGTATTTCCTCATTAAAATTTTCCCTTATTTTCTCTAAGCTATGGATTGAAAATTCGTTTAATATAACGCATGGCTTTACAAATACCTTCTATGCTCTCCTGCTTTTGCATCTCAATAGAAACGGCTTTATCATATCCTGCCACTTTAAGAAAATCCACAATATCTTTATGCTCTTTACGTTCTTTTATCTCAAGTAGACACGGCTCACTGATATGAACATGACCTATGAATTTCTCATATCCTTTGATACTATTCATTTTTTCCAGATTATAAAGCATGGTTCCTATATCTAAATTTAACCCGATATAGTCTCGATTCAATCTTGCAATAAAATCAATGGCTTCTTCCGTAGAAGTCAGAAAGTCGGTTCCATAGAGAACCGGGTTTGCCTCAATAGAAATCATAACATGATATTCCCCTGCTATATCAGCCAGCTTATTAAAAAACTCCGTTGATATCTTACTATTTTCTTGAGGACTTTTTTTAAAGCCATTTCTATTTTTAGGGCAACCAAAAACAATACTCCCTGCTCCAACTGCTTCTGCAAAAGCAAGAGCCTTCTTAGTATATTCGATAAGACCGTCTCGTTCCTTCTTGCTTCCAAAAATTTTTTCTTTTCTTCCATACCAGATGGATTGACAGGAATAAATCTTTAAAGCGTACTCTTCTTGTAAAGATTTTGCCCAATTTCCTGCCTCAGTCAAATGGTCATATGGATTATCCGGAAAAATTCTTGTAGGGGCAATCTCTATCCCATTATACCCCATTTCAGAACACAAATGATACATTTGCTTATCGTCTGCCTTTTCCCATGCAATATTACTGATACAAAGCTTCATTTATCATTCTTCAACCTTCCATGCCATCATATAGTCGATAATATCTTGAATTTCTTCTTCTTCCTTCATAATATAGCCATTAGATCCGCCAAAAACATCTGCATAAAGAGTTCTTACATCATAGTCATAATAGTTTATTAATCTATTTTGCCAGTCTTCTTTCCCACTAATACTCTGATAGATAAGTTCTGTTGAAACAGGGGGAGATACTAAATTAATCAATGAGATGTCTGTCATTAAAAGTTTACACAGATCGTTCCATAACCTATTAAGATTATAAAATTGATATCGACTCCTACTATCAGTGAATGAAAGAGCATTAAAGTTTTGATTTTCAAAAAAATCACGTAATTTTATTGTTTCTGCCTTTTCGGATAGTTTATAAAAGTCATTGTTTGAGTAAGTATAACTACACTTTACCAGTTCACTATTTTTAGAGAGCTCTTCATATTTTTCTTTTTTTAGCAATGCAGGAATAATATTGTGTAAATCATAAAGAAAATTTTTCTTTAGCCCTTTTCCGTATAAAGCTGGAAGCCTGACAATAAGTGCATCTTCAAACTCTTCTCTTACCCAGTTCTCCAATAGGGCACGATTGTAGCCATATGCAGGTAACTGTTTCAGATGCAAATCACTTTTCTCATCCACCCCCCTAGGATTACCATACACTGCCACCGTAGAAATAAGTACTATCTTGTGAGGGCTTATCTGTCGAATATTATCAAACGCCTGTTGAACGACTCTTAAGTCTTCCTCTGGATGAGAATTAGCCATGTACATCGCAGAAGGCACCCCAGCATAGACACATAAATCTGGTTCAGAATGATAAAACCTATAGATATCTGTAGAATGACATTCTCCCTCGAAAAAATGAGATCTTTTAAGATTTTCTCCCACAAAACCGGTACATCCAACTAGTAAATCTTTCATATTTTTCCTTTACTTTTGAATTTTCTCTATACTTTCAATCAGGTACTTTTGCTTTCTAAATGCCATATCAAGATTCAAACTTAAATATTTAATAATAATACTTTGGCTGAAAAACAATCCTAAAAAGCCGAAGGATATTACCAGTAGTGTGGTAGTCCAACCAACTATGGGGATTCCCATAAAGTATACTACCAAGGTATAAATCAATTCAGCTAAAGTAACCAATATCATAAAGCAAGTAAACCCTATACTTATTCTATATCCTGCATTTGTATATAATGCTAAGCTGTCAATGGCCAAGGATAACCTGGATCTTTGATTATTATTAATTATACCATCAAATGTAATGGAACACATTTTCAAGCCTGATGCAGCATAAGCAGCCTTTCTGTATGGCATATAAGAATGAGAAGCATGAACTCTATTGATTGCTCTCCTCGTCACAAGGCGAAAAGCATCTGTTTGAATTTTATACACGCTACTACTATTAGCATTAAAAATCTTGTAAAAAAATCTACTACTTCCACTTACATGTTCAGGGCAGGCACAAACTATATCATTTCCCTCCAAAGCTGTTCGATAAGCCTTTATAATTAGTTCTGAAGGATAGGGCATTTGGGTAGAGTCAAATTCAAAGAGAAAATCTCCTATAGCAGCATCTACACCTGCATTCATAGCATCTTCCACCCCATGATATATACTCATGTGAAGAATTGTTAGCGCAACTACTTTTCCCTCTGCCCACTGTTTAAGCTTAAGCATTGTATCATCTGTACAGGAATCATCTACCGCAATAATCTCATAATTACTAAAATTATTCTGTAAAACCTTTTCTATATTCTCAAAAAAATTAATAACTGTGTCAGTATCATTATGAAGATACACGATCGCCGATATAAATGTTTTTTCTTTTTGCGTTTCAATCATCCTCTAGCACCTCATCAAGATCATATACAGTATTAATCTTTCCGGACAACACACTCACCAAAGTCGGATTAGAACAATGCTTGCGGATAAGTGTTGGCCTGGAATCATCTATTTCACTATTCATCAGAATAGGTTTAATACTATATAAACTACTATGGTATGTAAAATTAAACTCATCCCTAAGATACTTCTTCGCTAATGAGTCCATATACGCCCATGAACTGTCTGGTTTATATCTACATGCATTACAGTTCTCTAAACTTCCAGGAACACAATGGCAGTACCTTGCTTTCACTTCTGTCTGGCAAGGAAAACTGGCCACCTCCTCATAGCTTGTTTCATGTGGAGTAAAGGTAACACTCGTTAAACTATGTAATCCTGTTTTTCCAAAGGGCATAATACTAAAAAAGGGGCCATCCATAACCGTTATTCCGGTTTTTTTAAGGTTCTCATCAGCCTTACATAAAATGATTTCACACTTTTCGTATTTTATTTTAAATGATGAAAATACTCCTCCATCTGTAATTTTTAAAACTTCATTGATTCCAGCATATGTTGCATTCAAAAGAAAAGGGGTCTGGACCTTAGATTTTTCTGTATCTATCTCCCAAAGTTCTCCTTTTTGCTTAATACAAATAGGGGCAGAAGAATACTCTATTCGGACATTTGCCAAAAGAGAAATTTCCTCTAAAAGATACCTTTTAAGAATCTGGGCATCATAGCAATACTCTTTTGTTATAAAAGCTCCATCACATAATCCAGTTTTAAAATACTGATTCGGATCTATTTTCATGCACGGTATTGCTGCATTTTTACAAAAAGTATTAAAATCTTCTCCGTTAGTCCAACTAAGCTTATTACTGGTGGCATAAATCTGCTCAAATTCTTGATTAATACAAAAAGAATACTCTTCACAAAAACGAGAAAAATATCCGGCGCTCTTCATTGCAGTAGAAATACTACGAGGATAATGGTACCCCATATGAACACGAGCCTGGTTGATATAAGAAGCTCTGGTAAAAGCTTCTTTCTCTTTTTCAAGAATAAGAACTTTTTGCCCAGTCTTCCCCACTTTCAAGGCAGAATACAGCCCATAAAATCCTGCTCCTATGATTATCTTGTCAAAAGTTTCCATCTTCATTATGAACTATACTCCACAGTTTTTCTATCTTTGATAAGCCGATCCGCTATTGAATAGATAATAAACGGTATAATACTTAATAATATTCTATTATATGAATCCCCATAGCCCTTTACTAGGGTTTCATTTCGAGCAATATTAAAAGCAAAATTTAAAAAGATATATCCTATAATTATCTCCCATCTAAACACATTAAGTTTTCCATTCATAAGGAACACCATAGCAATAATAACAGTAAAATGGGGAAGATATCCCCACATAGCATAATTTAAATTACTAAAAATGGCGTTAATATCAATAATCAGAGTATTCTTTGCAAAAAAATAGCCATATAGCAAAGACAAAATAGGAAGGATGCCAATCATAATTAGGGCTGTAATTCTTCTAAAAAAAAGCATGAGTTTTGTATTGTATAAAAAAGAAAATAAGAGAATAGACAGAATACAAATTGATATCACCCCGATATTTAGGAGAGAGTATCGAGTATTCTCAACTGTTCTCTCTGCAGTGCATTGTTCAATAAATAGCTTCACAAGATAGGCTATCTCAAAGAACGCGCTAGAAAGACAGACCCATAGCATTCTTTTTTTACTATTTTGATTCTGTCCAAAACAAACAATAACGAATGCCATTAGAACGAATCCTTCCGGTCGACTGAGAGTAATCCAAACAGCAAAAACAGACATTAAAATATTTAAATAAATCTCTTCTTTTTCCTTTATCCAATACTTCTCTCCTAGTATTAAAAAGGCAGTAAGATAAACCATCGTATATGTGTTGCTAATTTGATAAGGAAGAAAAAGTAGCATTGGAGCTAATAATAGGCATAGTACTATTAAAAAAATAGTAAATACAATCTTTTTAATCTTATACGTACTCTCTTCCCCCACACTGTAAAATAACTCTCCTGCAATAAGTAAAATCATGCTAAGAACCAGTAAATAATGCTGAACTAAAATTGTTTCAAAACCATAAAGAGAAGAAAAGCTGCCTAAAAGTGCCGGAGTAATTCCTGCCCAAGTCATAAATGTCCCCACTAAGTCAAAGGACAGCCTTCCAGATTGCGCCAAGACCTCTCCATAATGATAAATATAATAATAGGAATCGCTGGAAGAGATTCCCGGTAATATCCCTGAAGATGTTATCAGAATATAGGACAGCACAAATAAGATACTAAAACCACAAAATTTATTTTTCCAGGAAGATATATGTTCTTTTTTTTGAAAGAAAACAAATCCCACAATAATAAGAAGTCCAAAAGAAGTGGTAAAGGCATTAATTGGAATACTTACTAATACATATATAGTGCACAGGAGCCCCCATATTCCCCACGACAATAAAATTCCTAAAGAGACCTTGAAATACTCTCTTGCCGCTACAAATGAAACAGAGATAAGCAGATATCCTATAAGGTATAAAAGGAAATTAGCCAGCACCGATCTAATCCGGTATCCTTCAGTCAAGGAAAAAAGTAATTTATAAACAGGATTGTTCTCGGAATTATCTGCCTCTATACCAAGAGTCCTAAACCACAAAATAAGCGATACAAAAAAAATGAATAAAGAAAAAAATTTAAAAGCTCTATCTTGCTTTAACATAAATATTTCCTTTCTCGTCATTCAAGATAACACACTCCCTTTTCTCTTCTATACCTTCCGGACTAAGATATATTGATGCTGCCACTCCCGTCTTCGACTCTTGATCCAAGATTGCATGGTAATACTTTTCCTCGAATAATACGTTATTTGTAATTGCTCTGGAATAACCAAGATTTACATAACTTAGTTCAGATTGCATATCATTACTATTTTGTATTGAAAGTTTCTCATCTAATACTACTTTTTTTCCAATGGCCATAAAATAATCCCTATACCAACTATCTCTACTAATATAGCACACACAGTTATGTAGAATAGTATACAGTATCACATCATTATGATATGGGTTATTTCTATCTTCATGCCAATTTGAGTCTATTGCATTATAGCCTGCATTTATATTTAGCATCTTCACAAACGGAAACATATTCCTTATACTGGAAAAGATCATCACACTAAAGGCAATAACAAAGAATCCTATTATTACCTTCCTACTATAATATTTTATTTTACTACAACCAATACACAAAATAGCAAAAATCAAAAAGAATATGACTTGGGCAGATCCTGATAAGAAAAAAATAAGACCTAAAAAAATCATCATTAAAGTAATGAAAACTAAGCCTCTAATTACTTTATCCATGTTTCCTCCTACTCCCAAATTTCACGCCTATTACTCTTAAGATTTTTACAAATTCTAATGAAGAGCCGTTTGATTCTCTATTACAGTTTGAAAATCCTCTTTTAGCATCTTCTGTACATCTTTTTTATCATGTGATTTTTTTCCACAAAGATACGCATTTTTTGCATATCTTTGAATCATAGAAGCATCTAAACACAATTTTTTCAACGTCTCTTTTAATTCCATGTGACTCGATACACATATAGCTGCATTTTCTCTCTTTAAATGTAACCAGCCGGACTGATCCTTACGGCAATACGCTAAAACAGCACAGCCACTAAATATACAATCAATAATCTTTGTGGAAAAGGAAAGCCTAGTTTTCAAAGCATAAATTGGACTTCTAGATTCAACGTGCAACGCAATATCTGCACAACTGTAGATATCCCTAAGTTCTTCTTGTGAAACTCTGCCTTTAATAATTGAATGCACCCCATCATCCAAAAGTTTTTTTTGTTTTTGAGTCGGCTTATCCGCAGTATAAATCTCTAGCACTGCTTCTATAGAATCTTTATTAATCTCTCTTAATATATCTGCGATTTCTCCTAGAACTTTCCACCTATCCATATAAAATTTACCGGCATATATTAAACGAACAGGACAATGTACAGGTCTAGACTCGTATTCTTTTTCAAAGCTACCGCATTTTTGCAGTATCTTCATTTTACACCCAAACCTTTTCTCATAATCTTCTTTTTGTTCTAGAGACAGCGTATAGTAAATTTTATATTTTGCCACCATCTCTCTTAACATTTTTCTAACTAAAAACCTGTTTACCCAAAAAAAAGGAGAAAAACTAATTTGTCGAAGAGAATACTCATCATCTCCTGTAAAAGCAATCATTGGAGCTGTCGTTAGTTGAGATACAAGTTTTTCCAGCCTCAGCATCTTTGCAGAAGCCATACGCTCCGAGAAAATAACATCAGGTTTAAAATCGTCAATAAACTGTTTCATCTCAGAAAGATTATATCTTCCCAATAGCCATATTAATTCGCGTACCAATCTCAAAAAGCTCCCACTAATAGATTTCAGAAATTGATATAGTTTCTTTGGTTCTTCTTCAGCCTTATCTTTTGATGTCTTATCCTCATAACTCAACGACAGTGGTCTACCCGCTTTTTTACCTCCAATAATACTTTTGGCCATCATAGAATCCGTTATTTGGAAATATCTCTTGCAACATTTATTATCCGGTTGCCCTGGACTACAATAAATATTTGCAAACTCCGCTTCCATTCCCTCAAACCAATTGGAGGTAACATTATTTCCATATATTTTATCATTCCATGTTTCGCTGGAAAGAACCAGTATTCTCATATTTTCCCTCCATCATTAAACACTTTACTTGATAATTTTATCTTCATGTAAAATGAGTCTTGGCTTCTCCATTACAACTGTCATATTATCCGGAATATCTATGGCAACAACACAGCCAGCTCCTATTTTTACATTATTGCCTATATGAATTGGGCCTACAACCTTTGCACCTGCACCAAATAAAACATTATCACCAACTGTGGGAGAACCTCCATTTCCACCAGCTATAGTAACCTGATGATAAATAGTACAATTCTTACCAATAGATACATCATTAGCAATGACAATTCCATTTAATCCATGCGGCAAAATAGGTCTATCCGCAAATTTCGCACAGGAAAATCCTAAATGAGTTCCTAAAGAAGCATTATGATAGCTATCAGATTTTTTTATCTTATACAAATAATAATATGCCTTAATCCCTCCTCTGTGCGAACAGACATATTCTCTCATCTTCCAGTACTTATCATAATCAAAATGATTCACCCAATTCCATATTTTAGCTACAATTCCACTATAACTTGCTACCATAAATTCCCTCTATTTCTTTAAAAACTTACTCAAACAATTTTTCATAAAATAGGGTGCAAGGTTAAAAACAAACAATGAAAGTTTCTCTTTAGCTCCTCGCGCATATTGATTCCCTAAACGATATTCCTGACTAAATCTTGTTAACATCTCCTCTTCAGACATTTCGGACTCTTCATAACTTGAACGTTGAATAAAAGATAACATTAATCTAATCGCCAATTCCTTATGGGAAATTCCTGAAAGTTCCGCTTCTTCTTTTTCTTCAAAAAACGCTATTCTCTCTTCATAAGCTTGTATAAATTGCAATGGTTGCTTTTTTTTCTTTCCTCGCATAATACTAACGGGAGACATAAAATAATAATAATATGCCTCATCCAAGAGTACTATTTTAGGCGCATTATAAATAAATTTGTAAGTAAAAAATTCATCTTCAAAAGCTGTCACCTTAGGACAACGCATATCTCCAATGACTTCTCTTTTATATAACTTCCCCCAACAGGTTACTCTGGTTTTTCTTGTTCGAAAAGCACTAACATTATCATATACGGAAATTCTCTTTATGCTTGGACGCTGCCTATAGTTTTCTTCACTACCTTGGACAAAAGTACATTGCACCAAATCTGCGCTTTCTTGCTGTGCAACATTCACTAGTCGTTCAATACAATTATCTATGAGATAATCATCAGAATCTGCCAAAAGAATGTACTCTCCATTAGCGATGTCTATTCCTGCATTTCTTGCATAGCCTGATCCCTCATTTACTTTATGTATTAGTTTTATTCGTCGATCTTGGCTGGCACATTCTTCACAAATCTTACCGGATTGATCAAGAGAGCCATCATCCACAACTATGATTTCAAGATTTTTATATGTCTGACTTGTAATACTATCTAAACATCTCTTCACATACGCTTCTGTATTGTAAACAGGAATAATTACGCTAACTAGACTATCCATATTATATCCCCTCTCTACTCATCCTCTAAAGGCTTTCCACTATATATCCTACGCATAATTTCATTTGTATTATGAATATCAAATATCTTGACAGTCCTTATATTGTTCAAAGAGCAGTTTTCCCTGAATGCACTATCATCGTGCATCTTTTTGATTGCTCTAGCCATATCCTTTATGCTTCTTGGGTCTACACAACATCCAGATACACCTTCTTCTGTATAGTCCTTTATCCCGTTTACATTTGCAGATATTAAAGGTAATCCTGAGGCCATTGCCTCTAATGGAGCAATTCCCAATCCTTCTCTTATAGAAGGATGTACAAAACAATCTGCAATTTTACATAACTCATCAACATCCATCCTAAAGCCAAGTAATTGAACATGTTCTGATAATCCATTCTCCGTAATAAAAGTGTTGAATTTGTCTTGCATATCTCCTAAACCAACTATTAAATATACAATATTGTCAATTGAACCCTGGCTGTTGATCTTAGCAAGTGCATCCAATACAACTTTCTGATTTTTTCGCTCTGAAAGTTCTCCTACTGATAATAAAATAAAATCCTCAGGTTTAAGGCCTAGTCCTTTTCTTTTATTTTCTCTATCCACATTACAGTAAGTAAATTTCTCTGTATCGACGCCAACACCGGGAATTTTCAATATTTCCTTTGCATGGAACTCTTCTAACGCTCTCTTGTAATCCTCATTATTAATCGTAATAAGAACATCCGTAAAACGCGAAAAATATTTCTCTATAGGATAATACAAAAGCCAATTAATCAGCGGAGCACCATCGTAAAAGTGAAAACCATGTGCGGTATATATTAACTTGGTCCCGTTCTTTCGTTCTTTTTTTGCTGCTAAGCGACAAAGCACTCCCCCTATAGGACTATGGCAATGAATAAGTTGATAATGTTCTTTAGATACTATTTGCTTGATTTCCTTGTAGGCTCTTATAATCTTCTTGGGATTTAATGATCGTGGCACCGCGACGTCTATTACTCGGACATTTAGTTCTTTCAAACGTTTTTTTAAGTTCTCGACTTTATCCTTAGACATTAATCCCGGATTGGTAAAATCAGCCACCACATCAACCTCATAGCCTAGTGATTGAAGAATCTGAATGTTAGACATGTTAAATTGATCTATCATAGATGCCACATTAGCAAGTTGTAGTGCCCTTTTTCCCATAAACTATATCCTATATCCTCTCATTCTTAATTTAATCAGACTTTATATTCTCCATAATTGTCCTAATCTTTTTATCATCTCCCCACACTGCCTTGCTATCGTAGGGTCTATCCGGAAATTTTCCATAGTCTAATTGTATTTTATAGTGATTTTCTTGAATAAAACGCTCCACTCTTTCTGCAAGTTTTTCAGGCCTTCCACTACAAATATTAATAACACCGTTTATTTCAGTCTGCATTACAACTGCTGTGGCCTGCTTACAAAAATCCTCATAGTCTAAAAAATCCCATTGGTTGATTCCCATGGTGAAGGGAAATAAAAGCTCCCCTCTCTTCTCTGCTGCAGTTATTTTGCTAAAAATAGAATAACCAAAGTCCGTATTACCAACAATATAATAACCTCTAAGCCATTGGAAAATAGCACCATTCTTCTCACAAAGTAAACGAACAATATTTCTTAAAGCATCCTTCGCGATTCCATACAAGCTTTCCGGATGCGTAGGGGTATTTTCATTAATACTCCCTTCAAAAAATCCTACTTCATGCATAGTTCCCAAAACTGCAATATGTTTACACCCACCACCAATCATCTTCTCTATAAATCGAAAATGTTTCGGTAAATCTTCTATATGGGAGACATCATTATGTACAAATCCATTTCTCCAGGCTAGATGAAGCAGAATATCAGGTTGCTCAAAATAATCGTTTGGATTATTAATTTCAAAAATATCGCATTGCTTTACTATCGCTCTCTCATCCAATAAGTCTGTCATTTTATGACATGCCGCAACAACCGTACATCCCCTATCGCATAAACTCTTTACTATTCCTAGTCCTAAATAACCACCGGCTCCTGTTACCACTACCTTCATAAAAAATACCTCAATTTGCTCAATTTATTTTATCTACTCTCTGATTTTAAGAAGATGTGCCGGTATACCTACGTATATCCCATCTTTAACAGTCTCCTTATTCACCAATGCTTTTGCAGCAATAACGCCTCCCTCCCTAATAATACTTCCTTTAAGAATAGAAGCATGTCCTGCTATCCAAACATTATCCTCGATAATAATATCTGCAGAAATAGTTCCCTGTTTAGTCATTGCTTTGTCCAATTTCATCTCATGATCAGTATTAATAATATAGCACTGTCCCGCTATCATACAATCTTTTCCTATACTAACTTTAAACCCTTTTTCCGCATAAATAATTGTATTATTGCCTATATATGTATTATCGCCGATAAAGATATCCCCTTGTCCTTGCAACATAACACCTGGATAAAGTGTAATATTCTTTCCTAAATGAATATTGGGATTTCTCAAATAAATCTTTCCAATAATTTGCAAATTATCAGTCTTTTCCCCTGTATATACCTCAAACTCCTTTCGGCGCCAAAAAGCTAATATTCTATCTCTTAACGCACTCACTAGACGGACAATATGATATTTTTTCATGATTCAAGCACCTTCCTAAATTCCTCTATAAATATCTCCTCTAATTCCTCTAATTTTTGTTTAGCCAAATAATTTGTCTCCAAAGGAACTGATAAGATTGCATCCGCTACACTTTTCGGTTTATTATCGCAAAAATATAGTATATCAGCCACCTTACTTGCTGAAATAGATTTTGTTTTACTGGAAACAACATAAAGAGAATGACCTAGATAAGTCATAATTTTTGAGGGAAAGGCATTAAGAGAGATTGCTTCAGTTTCATCCATTAGGCTAATGCCAATTTGATTCTGTAGCAAAAACTGAGAATACTCATCTCCAGTTTTTGTTCCATAAAATGCAATACGTCTCTCACCAAAGATAGAATTTAACTCTTCTAATTTCGTCATAAATTGCCTAATGTTATTCTCTGTTCCGAATCCAAGCACATTTAAATGATAATTGAGCGGTAAATATTTCATACTATCCAATAAAAGAAAAGCCCCCCTATCGGTATTGATAATTCCAGTATAAACAAGGTTTATATTTTTTTTGTTTATAACCGGTTGTCCTGGATAAATATGATAGTTTCCATAGGAAACAGCATAATTCTTTCCATTCGCATACTTATAAGGGAGAAGATCATTAACAAAAAGGAAACCGTCTCCTTCTGTGAACATCCTTTCTTCTTTTTTTAAAAATCGAGGGTTCTGAAGTTCTCCTCTGGATAGGCAATATATTTCCTCAATTTGAGGAATCCAGCGAAACCTAATATTTCTATGTAGCTTTGTAAGCATATCACCATATAACAGCGAATGATAAGAAATCACTATAGAATTATTCGAAAGTTTTCTTTTGAGATAGTTTTTCAAAAAGAAAACTGCCGTTTTTTGTCCTCTACTTTTTCCTGCAATCCTAATCAAGAAGTATGGGATATGAATATGAATTTCCTGCTCATCTATTATTAACTCTTCCATCGGGTGAAATCCTGCTACAAGATCCGTAGTCAAAGAAAGAACTATCACTCTATATCCCATCTTTTTCAAAAGTCCAACAATATACCTCATTTTCATTGTACCAGCTAAGTTACAATTCTCTACCGACCTGTGCTTCAGCGTATCTCCACCATAACAACCAATATAGTAAATATCCCGCATATCCACCCTTTCTCATTTTGAAAATCTCATTGGCTCATCTTCTAAGAATAGAAATTTCTTTTAAAAACGCTTTATCAAACAGTATTACAGTGAAAAATATTAAAACAGCATAAAGACCTAATGTAACAACGCCGTTTAATACAAAATTCATTCTTAAGTTACTTATACTAATCAATGAAATCAAGAACTTTGATAGTATAGTAGTAACAATGGCCGCTCCAGTATATTTGAAAAAAATTTCATACATGAAATCTTTAATTCTGATTGGCAAAAATTGCTGATATACTAATATAAGCGCTAATGCTTTAAATGTGTTGGCAAAAGAAATTGATATAGCTGCACCGACAGCACCGTATCTTCCTACCAAAAACAATTCCAGCAATATATTTATGATGGCTGCCCCTAAATTTACTAAAGCCTGTTCTTTGACCAAGCTCTTTACAGTTAGACCAGTACTAGCCGTCATAAAAGGCCATAGAAGCACACTGGGAATTAGCAAAAACAAAGTCATATGATAGATGGATTCATATCCTTTTCCCATCCATAATTCAATAAAATTCTTTCCGTCACAAAAAAATCCCACTAAAATAATCGAAATTAATATAAATTGCAACTTTCCAATATTAATTGTCAATTTTGTAAATCCACTAATATCATTAGACATCAACTGTCTTGTTATTTTTGCGAGAAACAATGTCGCCATTACACTTCCAAAACTATAGGCATATCCCTCTAAAGTACTCGCTAGACTAAATAACGTTACTTCTGAACTTCCTGAAATTGCGCCTAAAATACTTGGAGTAATACTATAGATACATCTTTGTGTAATAACTAATACCGCAATCCAAATAGAAAAAGATAATACTTCTTTTAAAAGCTTCGGATTCTTGTACCCAAGATTAAGCTTAATATTATGATGTTTCCTAATAATTGAAAGCTTATAAAGAATTACTATAATCCCTGCAATAACATTTGCAAGAACTGCCGCCAGAAGCCCCTGTCCCAGCATTATAGCTATTACACTAACTATAATTACAAGAATCCTATAAATAATGTCACAGAGCTTTAAACTGACAATGTGTTCATAGGCCAGCATAATTCCGGAAAGTGGTGTAAATATAAATGCAAAAACATTATATGATGCAACAATAATATAAACCGTTTTTAACTTAATTAGCTCAGAGGCAGATAGACTTAAATAAATATGATTTAAAAAAAAATATAAAACCAGAAAGACAAAAAGAAAAAACAGAGCTAAAATAAGATATATCTTTGAAACTAAGCTTAATAAATCATTGATTTTATTCTCATTCCCTTCGGCCTGATACTGAGCGACATACTTAGCCACAGCATCACTAATACCAAAATCCATAATAAGTAAAGCTATAATTGATGTCCCGATACTATAAATTCCGTAATCACTTTTTCCGATTTGATGTATTAACCAAGGTGTAAAAAGTAAACCTGAAATAATATTAAGACCCAAGGCAAGGTAGGATAATACTGTACCCTTTTTAATTTGACTCCGACTATAAGCATCAATATTATTTGTATTGCTCATCTACTTCTACCTTCTCTCTCAATTTTTCTATATCGTGAAAATATTGAGCATATTTTGCCCACCAATCTTCTCCTTTTTCCCACCACTTTAGACCTTGTAACCATTCTATTTCTTCTCTGGAGAATCTATACCGAATAAGTTTGGCTGGAATACCTCCCACAATACTATAGGGCTCAACGTCCTTGGTCACAATTGCACCTGTTGCAATGATGGCTCCATCACCAATTCTTACCCCAGATTTAATCATAACCTTTTTGCCAATCCACACATCATTTCCAATAACACAATACCTATCCTTCTCTTTATCTGCATGGGGAAAGGTCTGTTCCGGAAGCCAATAATCTTTATCAACATAACTGTGTCCACCCACTCCAGTTTTAAAATAAAATGCTTGATTTGTAGACACAAATTTAGAAGATGGATGCTCTCCAAAAATAATACGGACATGATCCGCAATACTACAAAAACGCCCAATATCCGTCTTGTACAGAATAGTATTATTCCCAATATAGGAACCATACCCTAGGTAACAGTCTTGAAGACCTACTCCGGATAGAATAACATTTTTCCCTTCAAATTCTGTCTTAACATCAATCTCTGTATGATAATGAATTTGGCAATCTTTTAATTTATTTTGTTGTCTGGTATAGATATAGCCTTTTAGATAATTGAATAGTCGCATTATCATATATTTTCTCCATCTTTTCTATTGCGCGTCCAATTCATGTTCTTTTTAACTAGCAAAGCTGGGTTTCCAGCAAGAATACTTCCTTCTGATAAGGACTGATTTATTTTTCTACTCACAACTGAACCGGCAGCAATAATACTATTATCCGGAATAATGACCCCTTTATTTATAATTGTTTTATATCCAATCCATACATGACTTCCTATCAAGATATCTTCTGAATAATTAGTTCTTCTTCCTTTACTATCTACAACACCATGGCCATCTCCTGATGCAATATAAACATCTCTGGAAATCATCCCATCCTCTCCTACAACCACTTTGCTTCCTTCTATTGCTGAAATCAATACATCTCCAGTTGTAGTACTTCCTTTTTTAATCCATATAAGATTAGCATTTTCTTCGATAGTAAATATCGTATCAGTTAAAGAGCAATCGTTCTCTATAATAATTTCATTATTATCTCCATGGATATTAAAGCTAACATTCTTCAATCTCGATCCATTACCTATGATGATTTTATTTCCCTTTCCTACTGATTGCACTCGAATTTGATTATAAATAATATTTCTGCCAAGTTGTTGAAACTTAACATTTCTTACTTTCCAAAATAAAGCATTTTTAAGATTATACAATGCGATACAAAATTCCTTTAAACTCTTATTCATTAGATTTCACCTATAAAATTAAAACAAATAGCTTGTATTTCCATGAGATACTTTTGTTTTTCCATATCTCAGCTTTATATTTTCTAAGAAATCCGGCTATCTTTTTAAAATCAGTAGTATTCTTCTGTTTACTTGTCAAAAGAATTTTCAGGCATCCACATGCAAAAGTCGTTGATTTTTGCAATAGCAAGTCTTGATAAGCTGGAAAAAACTGTATTGCTTCTTCATACCTACTCTGATACTCTACCGCTCTTTCAAAAGAGCTAATATATGTTCTTGCATATCTATTCGATGTATTGTTCTCTCTAGTTGTATAGAAATATAATTTTTCTTTTGTGAAAGCTTCTCCGTTAATATCCGGTAGCAACTGTCGAATAAACCTTGTATCCTCGATGGTTTTACTATAAGGAAATCTATGCTCCTTTATTAATTTTCTATCAAAAAGTCGATCGGTAACATGTCCCCCAACAATATCACAAAAAAATTCTTTGTGAAATTCCTCTTTGGAAAGTAAAAAATCGCTTCTTTCTTTCTTCCCAATTTCCTCTTTACTTTGCGCATCATCACAGCGAGATACATTAACTTTATACTTACAAATTAACTCTTGTAATCGTTCATACATCGTAGGCAAAATCCAGTCATCATTATCTACAAATCCTACATATTGTCCATGGCATCGATCAAGGGCAAAATTTCTGGCACTTCCTTGCCCTCCATTTTCTTTGTGAAAAACCTTTATTCTTGCATCTTTTCTCTCATATTTTTTACATATTTCCAATGAGTCATCTGAACTCCCATCATCCACTAGTAAAATTTCCAAATTACGGTATGTCTGGTGAATGATACTATCAATGCATCTCTCTAAATAATTATGAGCATTCCACACTGGAACAATCACGGAAATTAATGGCCCAGAATTACACACTTTATTTTATTCTCCTTATGATTTTTTTATAATAGATTTTATTCCTCGATACCACACTAAAAGAAAGATTCTTTCTATCTTATCACAAAATGCCTGCCACTTGGAAAAGGCATAAATCTTATTGAATTTCTCTTCATACTTCATATCACGGATAACAAATTCCGGATGTTTCAAAGGAAAATTTAATTCTTTCGCTTCAAGATTAAATATCTTTTTATTTCTTTGGGGAACCAATCTTATATCTTTTCCCGAATGCGTTGCCCCTGGAACCACTCCTATGTTCTTTACCAAATTCACAACTGGATTAATTGCAAGTCTTGATTCAAGCACCATAGCTGTAGATACCGCAAATTCCCAAGAACACATCTTCTGCTCTCGTTCATTACTATTTTTATGATCTCTGGTCATTTGAACATAATTTTGCAGAGCTTTGATAGCGGTTTTTTTAACATACAAATCTAGGTTTTCAACAAAATTCTGATTTTCTATATAATGATAGTCTTTAGATATTCTCTGAACATCTCTCCAGACTCTCCTCCAAGTTGCCCACCCCCATCCGGAGCAAGCTTGTGTAAAATAATAACTTTTATCACAAAACGGGTTACTACCTAGCCTTTCCAATCCTGATATTATTGATATTCGTTCATCCTGTTCATAACAAAAAAGCAATTCCTCCATAAACCGAAAGAAAGAATGTGAACATAAACAGTCATCTTCAATAATGATAAGCTTATCTACACTTTCAAATGCCCATGAAATAGCGTCATATTCTCTTGGATCGCACCCCATATTTTGACTTGCATAATTCCTATATATTTTACAATCCCAATCAATCTGACTTAAAAGAGTCTCTACTCTTTCTCTACACTCCGGCACATTTTTTAAATCAAAGCTATTCCCTTCTCTTGCACCATCCTGAGCTAAAAACAGTTTTTCAGGCTTAGCTTCTAAAATTCGCGAAAAAACCTTCTCTGTAGTTTCAATTTTATTAAAGAACAAAAAAAGTACACCAATTTCATTATTCATATTTATTTCCTTGCTTAAAAGAAAAAAGCGTAAGGCCCTCCTTTAGTTAATATGTAAATTAGAGCAAATACATAAAATATATACTTGATTAATATGTTATATTTCTTTCCAAAGCATCTTATCAACAATGGAAAATAACAAATCATATATAGTAAGTAATAATATCCAATTCTAAAAAAAATGCCAACAATTAAAGAACTTACCACAAATAACTCCGCTAATATTGTTCCATACTCAAAGTTTAATATATCTTTTTCAAGGAATTTGGGAATAAAATACCTACTCCTAAGATATGCCATCCAAAGAAGTATAAAAAACATAAATAAAATAAATCGTAATCCTTGTCCGCCTGCAGATTCCTCATAAAAAGAATATAGCCCAAGCGGCAAGAAGCGAAGCAACTTTCTATTAAAAACAATAATCAAAATAGATATTACGATAGAAACATAGTACTTAAATTTAATTTTTCCTGGATAGTTACATATAAAATAAAATGGAATCATAACTAATGCGGTAAAATGAAATAATGATGCAACGAGACATAGGATAAAATACTTCAATAATTTTTTATCTTTAATAAAATCATATCCCCAAAACACTACAAGTCCCATAGCAATAGTTTGTCTTATACCGGTAAGCAACATGAACGGGAGAATAAATGCTTGGAATAGAACATATGATACTGCAATATCCGAAGAATACTTATCTAAAAATTGCGCTAAGCCAGTACATACAAAAATTGCAACAGCAAACAAAAAAACTCTAAAATTAGGAATAAATGTAGCAAACAATTTCGTAAACAGTTCATAACCTAAATCTCGAGAAGAATAGGTTTGACTAAAAAGTTGAATGGATTTTAAAAACAGTACTTTCCAACTATAGTACTGATTAAAAGCCGGATTAATGACTTCGTAAAAGTGCCCTTCATAATTCCATGTATCAGCACCAATAGAAATATGCCGCAAACCGGATAAGAGAATCATTTGTAGTGATACAATAAAAATAAAAGCTTTTCGATTCTTTCTATTGTGTCCTCGCAAAAAAATACTTTCCCATACAATAGTCAGCATTGCATTTAGTACATAAACACCCATCTATCCACCATTCCTGTTCACTGCCATTTTTATAAATTGATAATATAATTCCATGTTGGCTTTACCATTAAAATGCACTTCTGCAAATTTTCTAGTTGCACGTGAATAGTATTCTCGCCCCCTACTCATAACCTCTTTGACTTTTGTAACATAGTCCATTTTATTTCCACATTCTGCTAAGGCTCCACATGAAAAATCTACCAATTCTCTAAATGCTGTGGATTGATAAGCAACTACTGGTGTTCCACATGCCATAGCCTCTGCCGTTGTTTTTCCGAAAGTCTCCATTTTGGATGGATTTAAAAAGACATCTGCACAGGAATAATACTTCGCCATCTCATCCATATTTTTTATAAGACCTACGCTTATAATATTCTCGCATTGATTAAACTGCCCATTCGTCCTACCAATTAAGATAATGGTAAGTTCCGGTATTTTTTTTGATACCTCCACAATGTCATCCATTCCTTTATCTTGATTCCAGAAACTGGCAACAGCTATCGCTATGGCACGCCCCTTATACCTTTTTATATTCTCCGGAAGTACGTTTGTATACTTAAATGTATCCAAGTCAATCCAATTATAAATTGTTGTTATTTGTGCATTCTTCAAAATAGATTTTTTAACATCTTCCTTTAGCCACTTGGAAACGGTTATCACATAAAGCTTATTGAATAAGGAATACCATCTTTTTTTATCTTGAATAGCTTTTTGAGATGTATCAAAAAAATAGCTTTTATTCCATTTTTTCATTGATGGGCAATGTCCACAATTGTGCTCCCATCGCGTGCATTCTACATCAACATAGTGGCAACAGTGACCTGTATAAAAAAAACAATCATGCAACACTAATACAGTTACTACCTGATGCTGAGACAAGAAGGAAAATAAGTCTTCAAAATTGATACAATTACTATGCAACACATTCAGTATAACCACATCAGGCAAGATATTATTCAGATCAGACAACAACTTTTTTGTGGTTACCTTTGAGTAGTATCCTTGTAACCCACTTATTCTTGACAACAAGGCATGTGTCTTCTGATCAAGTGAATTAGAAAAACGAAAAACATTTTTATCTGTCTGAGAACTACTATCATTATATTGCGTTGTAAACACAAATGATTCTTCACCTTTAGATTGAAAGTATTGATGTAATTCTTTTACATTTCTACCTGTACTGTCCGACAATCCATAAGTAGTATTTAATTGAACTATTTTCATATTTAGTCATTACCTCAAAATATAATTGAGATTGTTGCAACTCTAACACTCTTTTACAATGTCCCGACAATTTCAACGTTAGAATTTATTTCTGCATCTATTTCACAACTAATCTAGTTCCCGTTCTCTTGCTGGAACCCCAATATACGTCCCACTTTTTTCTATATTTTTGACCACAACTGCTCCTGTTCCAATTATACAATCTGAACAAATCGACAAATTATTATTAATACATGCCCCCATCCCAATCCATGTCCTTGTTCCAATATTTACTGTTCCGGCCACTTTAGCTCCAACTGAAATATGAACAAAGTCCGAAATCTGATTATCATGCTCAACAACAGCCGCGGAGTTAATAATGCAATGCCTTCCTACATATACTCCACTATTAATAACCGCATTCGCCATAATTGTTGTCCCTTCTCCTATCTTTACATCCAAAAGACTGATTTGAGCTGATGGGTGTATCGCTGTATAAAAATCACCTTGTATTTTCCGGCTTAAGCTTTCTCTGATACTTGGATTACCAATCGCTATAATGAAATTTTTATTCTGTATCTTATTCCATTTGTCCGTAGATCCCAAAACCGGAAATCCACAGAAAAAATCACCTAACTCCGGATTATCATCCAAAAAGCCAAGGACTTTATCTCCTGACTTCATAACAATATCTGCAACAACTTTTCCATGTCCGGATGCTCCTACTATAACAACTTCTTTCATTCGCTCGACCCACAAAACTCTTTCATCGTCACACCTGAATTATCAGATATACCTTCTCTGTTTAATACCTGAACAACGGTATCAGCAATGATTCTCAAGTCCCCCAAAAAGGTAATATTATCTACATACTCTACATCCAACTTGAATTTCTCTTCCCAACTAAGCGAGTTTCTTCCTCTGGATTGCGCTAAACCGGTAAGTCCCGGTCTAACTTCGTGTCTTCTTGCTTGCTCTTGATTATACAAAGGTAAATATTGTACCAACAACGGCCTGGGTCCAATCAAAGACATTTCCCCTTTTATAATATTAAAGAGTTCCGGCAACTCATCTAACGAACTTGATCTGAGCATTTTCCCAAAAGCAGTTAAACGCAGTTCATCTGCTAATAACTGTCCATTCTCATCTCTTTTGTCTGTCATGGTTCTAAATTTATATAATTTAAACACTTTTCCATTCTTCCCCGGCCTATCCTGTTCAAACAAGACAGGTGACCCAAGAAATATTCGAGCAAAAATTGCAAGAATTAGCATAAGAGGAGAAAAAATCAATAGACACAAAGTAGCCAAAAAGCAATCCATAGGCCTTTTAATAAACTTCTCATATACGCCTTTGCATTTTTTATTTTTCATTTTTCTTTCTGCCAGTATTTCCATGACAAAAGCAACTCCACCGGCAAAAATTGAAATAGCCACAATTACTTTACATAGTTTTGTAAGGATCTTCATCTATTTTCCACCTCAGATACCAACAAGAATCATTTATTGCTTATAAATCTTTATTGAAATACTCTCTTCACAACTTCAATAATTCTCTCCTGTTCTTCTTCCGTCATTTTATTATCCGAAGGTAAACATAGCCCTCTTTGAAAGATATCTGCCCCGACATCTACTATTTCTCCCTCATCAATATAGGCATTTGTCCGGCCGCGTCCATTACCCTGCCGTGTTACATAGGCATTCATTCGGTAAATCGGCTGCATATGCATCGGTTTCCAGATGGGACGACTTTCTGCATTAATTGCCGAAAGCATCTCCATGATTTCTTGCGGATTTGTTTTTCCTTCTTGAGACTGATATAAATACTCTCTCTCCCCTCGTACAATCGGAGACATTGCCTCTTTATCAATCAAAAGACAGCTGAGCCAGAAATTAGGCACACTATTCTCTGCATCATAAGGGTTCATCGTAATGGGTAAGTCTTTAAGTCCTTCCTTGTATCTTCTATAAATCTCTCTTTTTCTTGCAATATGCTCATCAAGATAAGGAATTTGTCCTCGTACTACACCGGCTATTACATTAGACATCCGATAATTATATCCAATTTCTTCATGCTGGTACCAGGGAGCATCTTCTCGAGACTGGGTACTCCATTTTCTGACCTTATCTGCATCGTCTTTAGAGTCTGTTAAGAACATTCCACCGGAAGATCCCGTAATGATCTTGTTTCCATTAAAGCTTATAGCATTATAGTTACCAAAAGTCCCGGTTTCTTTTCCCTTATAGCTTGCACCAAAGGATTCTGCTGCATCCTCAATAATGAGCGCATTGTGTTTTTGGGCGATTTCCAAAATCTCGTCCATCTTTCCGGGAGTTCCATAAAGATGAGCCAGTACGATTAATTTCACATCCGGATAAAGGGAAAAAGCTTTCTCTAAAGCTAAGGGATCCATGTTCCAGGTATCCTTTTCCGTATCAATAAAGATAGCCTCTCCATCCTCATAAGCCACAGGATTCACGGACGCATCAAAGGTTAAATCGGAACAAAAAACTTTCTTTCCTTTTAACGTTCCTTCATGCGGTTTTGCCTGTCCGTAAAGCTTCTCTCCGGCAAGCTTTGTTGCAAGATGAAGCGCTGCCGTTCCTGCAGAGAGCGCAACCGCATAGCGGCATCCTATTCTATCCGCAACCAATCTCTCTACTTCATTGATATTCTTCCCTATGGTAGACATCCAGTTGCTCTCAAAAGCCTCTTTCATAAATTCCAGCTCTTCTCCGTGCATAGTAGGAGAGCTTAGCCATACTTTCTTTTCAAAAGGCTTTATGCCATCCAATGACTTCATTCTTGAACACTCCTTTTTTCCATTTCGCCGGCTTATAAGTCCCCACAATGTCCTTCACCATTTCCCGGATATCCTCCTTGTTCTTATAGGCCGCTTCCATCAGGTCATCCACCTTGCCAAGGAAGGCATCAATATCAAAGCTTAGCGGCTTTCCGATATGAATACGCTCGTTGGCGGTATTCTGCAAGCCCTCCTCCGCCATCAGCTTTTCTTCGTATAACTTTTCTCCCGGGCGTAGCCCGCTGTACTGTACTTTAATGTCAATATCCGGCTTAAATCCGGAAAGGCGAATCAGGTTTCTGGCCAGGGTATCAATTTTCACAGGGCTACCCATATCCAGCACAAAGATTTCTCCCCCCTTGGCGAAGGTTCCCGCCTCTAAAACAAGGCTTACCGCCTCAGGAATGGTCATAAAGTAACGGATAATATCCGGGTGGGTCACCGTTACCGGCCCTCCCTTTTCGATTTGCTTTTTGAAAATGGGAATGACGGAGCCGTTGGATCCCAATACATTTCCGAATCGTACTGCCACAAATTCCGTCTGAATATCCTGGAACACTGCTCCGGTACCGTCTTTATCCGCATTCTCCATACCTTTATGGGTAAAGAGCTGAGGAATATCCTGCACTCGCCCTGCCTTAATCTTATTGTCAAAGGCCTGGATAATCATTTCGCAAAGTCGTTTGCTGGCTCCCATGATATTGGCAGGATTTACCGCCTTATCCGTGGAAATCAGCACAAAGCGCTTGCAACCGTTCACCATAGCCGCGTAGGCGGTTTTGTAGGTTCCTAAGGCATTGTTCTTAATGCTTTCGCAGGGGCTGTCCTCCATCAAGGGCACATGCTTATGAGCCGCTGCATGATAAACGATTTCCGGTCTGTACTCCTTAAATATTTGAAACATTCTCCGGGAGTCTCGTACAGAACCAATCAAGACCAGTAAATCCAGCTCCGGAAAATTTTCCCTTAGCTCTAATTGGATATTGTAGGCATTGTTCTCATAAATATCGAAGATAATCAGTTTCTTAGGACTGTGGCCTGCAATCTGTCGGCAAAGCTCCGAACCAATGCTGCCTCCGCCGCCGGTAACCAGTACCGTTTTCCCGTTAATAAAAGAGAATACTTCCCTAAGATCCACCTTAATCGGATCTCTTCCCAATAAATCCTCCACGGAAACCTTCCGCATGGCGCTGGCACTGACCTGTCCGGTAACCAGCTGGTACATTCCCGGAAGGTTCTTCAGCTCACAGGTGGTTTCGTTACAGATTTGCAGAATATCTCTTCTTTGAGAAACGGTAGCGGAAGGAATTGCTAAGAAGATTTTATCCACGGCAAATTTTTCTACCGCCTCCAAAATGCTTTCTCTTCCTCCCACCACGGGGATATTGTCAATGAGTCTTCCCCACTTGTTTTTGTTGTCATCGATAATACAAACTACCGCCCCGTCCACTTCTCCGGAGCGTTGAATATCACGAATCAGCATTTGCCCGGCAGAACCTGCTCCGATTACCATGATTCGATGATGACTTTTCTTGTTATTTACCTTTCGAAGAAGCAGGATAAAACGATAGGAAAAGCGAATGCCCAGTACTGCCAGATACTGTAAAATCGCCCCGATAACGTAGTAGGAAATCGGCATTCTTCCCCAAAAAAACGTGATGCCGATGATATGAAACATGGAGCAAATGACGGTGGCCATGCTTACCCGAAGGAGCTCTGAGTAACTGGCAAAGCGCCAGATACTTTTATAAAGCTTTAAAAGCCAAAAAACCGCCAAGGAGCCTGGGATATAGAAGGGAAGAAACGCTTTCCAGCCTTCTATATATCTAGGATCAATGGTGCTGTAGCGCAAATCATAGCGTAGCCAAAGAGCAATCAAATAAGAAAAGCTAAGGGCAAGGGAATCATACAGCATTAAGCCCAGAGCAATAATATGCCAATGCTCTAATCGAAAACCCTGCCCTTTCTTTTCTCGTTGGGGTACTTTTCCCCCATCTTGATTATCTATATTCTCGCTAGACATCTTGTCCTTAGTATTTTCCATGAAGAATGGTTTCTCCTATTGCTACAGTCCTTGTACTTGTTGTTAAAAAGTTCTGCCGCTATATTTTCTCAGGCGATGAAACGAAAACTCGTTTTTCCTGCTCCGAGTGGCTGATTTTATTATTCTTACGCAGTAAAGGGGAAGCTCTCTCCCGGCTGCACGGTAACATCCTCTACCGTCTCTTCACCCTTGGTGATTACATAGTGTACACCGTATTTTTGAAAGAAGCTTCCATAGCTGTCGTCTGTGGACTTACTATAACGGAAATCCTGCACTGCTGCCGCATTGGAAATCTCCCGCATCAGCTGATCCAGGAAGATGGTCAGTGCTTCATTGCTGACATTGTCCACAATCTCCGCATTAATTTCCACCATATGGGTATCATTACTTCCGGAAATCGTCAGATTCTTTACAAAAGGGAAATCCTCAGGATCCATGCTCTCTATCACATCGTCGGAAATCTGGTCGAAATCCATAAGAATGACTTGATCTGCAGCAGCTGTGGTCATTACCGGGGCAGAATTCACTCCGTACTTGGGTTTACAGGAAACAAGAAAAAATAATGCCAAAATGCATAATAACAATCCTCTTCTATTCAACATGGTAACTCCTTAAAAATTAATTTTCCTATATATTCTCTCTTATCTTATATGCTAAAGCAGTATAGCATTGAACGGACTTTTTAGCAATTTTTTATGAATCACATTCTCTTATCTTAGAGACTTTATAAGAGCACTATTATACTGATACATCTATTCTTTAACCAAGCAGATTGGCGCCATTGCCTCCAACACTTTTTGAACAACCTTATCCTGAAGATAAAAGTCCTTAAGATTAGACTTGTCATAAGGATAGGGGGAATCTTTTGTTTCTTCCATTAGTAAATCTGTAAAATATCTTTCCCAGCTAAAGTATTTTTCACTCTCTATATAATTTTCTGCTTCTTCAAGCCTTTTACGAATGAATGGTTTATTGAAAATATCTGCATACAATAAGAGCCATTCAAAAGATTCCGGAAGATAGAGTTTGATATTTACATTTCCTCTAAGTAATTGAGAAATATGAGCCATTTCCGGTCCAAATGCCGCTCCATCCGCTATCACCAAAGTTTCCTTCTGCTCTTTATCAAGCAGTTTTTCTTGTAAAATCCCTAGAATATTAGATTTTCCCCCTGCGCTTTCGCAGCAAATTCCCCTTGTCTTGGAAACTTGAGAAAAAAAGGTAAATCCTGCTTGAGAATCCTCTGTCACTAAAGCCTTTATCAAAACCTTTCCGGGATTTGTCTCCGAATAAATCTTATAAAACAGGTTATATATCTGCCTTGTATCCATATATCTTCCTGAGCAATGAATCCCGTATATTTCTTCCACAGAATAGGGCAAGGCCGGTAAATTTTCCCTGGTAATCAACACATAATAATTATTGGAATTTCGAATTTTTTTTGCAAAATCCTTAGTTTTTAAAAACCTGCTGTCCTCGTCAACAAAGACTATGGAATCATGAATATTTTCCAGCGTCTCCTGCCAGTATTTTCCGGATAGCGCTACACAGGCCTTATCGCATTGAATCTGCACCCCCGAATCCTTGCCAAGATTTCCATATTCTTCAATCATAGAGAACAGCGTTGTTTTTCCTGTAGCACTATCTCCTCGAATAATAGTGATATTTCTTTTTATAGAAAATGCAAATCGAATCCGCTTATTTTGTATAACAATGTGGTGCATTCCCTTCATTTTAGAAATCCTCCAAAGGAATCTTAATAGCCTCCTCTAAATACGCCTCATAGCTCTCTGTCATTTTTCCGGTATTTATGATAAATGCGGAAAATCCTTCCACCGTACTAAAATCCATGATGTGATGCAAATTAATGGTTAAATCTTTATAAGACCCAATGGTAGAAATCCACTTGGCGCAATTATCTCCGCAAGCCGATCCATTAAAGATATGTCCGCTGTTATCAAAAGCCATCAGCAAAAGGGTCTTGACTCCCCCGGAAAGCCTTTCAGGGGGAATCGGTCCCAATACCGGACTCTCAATAAGATGGCTACTAACTACTTTGGATTGATCCACATCTTCTACCATTGCCTTTGCCAAGTCCTCTTCCAGCCACTCATCCTCATATTGATTGTTAAAATATATTGAAGGCGTATAAATTGCATTTTCCATTTCTCCGAAAAAAATCTTTAACAACTTCACTTCCTCCTAAGCTAGAGTCTTGACCATACGATTCTAAGCTATCCTATCACATTTTCCTTAAATCTTGAATTTAAGATTTTCTTTTTCCCCGTAATAAAAAAGACGTATCCCTTAAAGGATACGCCTTTTCTATACTTCATTCTTCGAAAAGTACAAACAGCCTTAACCTCATGCTGTACTGACTTTATTTAAGTCTTAACCCGATAAGCCAATTACTTTCTTGGATTCTTAATCTGCGCCTGTGCTGCAGCAAGACGTGCTACCGGCACACGGAATGGAGAACAGGAAACATAATCCAGTCCGATATCGTGGCAGAACTCAACGGAAGAAGGATCTCCACCGTGCTCACCACAGATTCCTACGTGTAAGTGCGGATTTACAGGCTTTCCTAATTCGATAGCCATCTTCATCAGCTTTCCTACACCTACCTGATCCAGCTTTGCAAAGGGGTCAGACTCAAAAATCTTGTTGTCATAATAAGCATTCAGGAACTTTCCTGCGTCATCTCTGGAGAAGCCAAAGGTCATCTGGGTTAAGTCGTTGGTTCCAAAGCAGAAGAAGTCTGCATTCTTTGCAATCTCATCCGCAGTAAGGCAGGCTCTTGGAATCTCCACCATGGTTCCTACCTGGTATGCAAGATTTACACCGGCCTTCTTGATTTCCTCATCAGCAGTCTCTACAACCACCTTCTTAACAACATTGAACTCCTTCACTTCGGAAGTAAGAGGAATCATGATTTCCGGATTCATCTTCCAATCAGGATGCTTCTTCTGTACATTGATTGCCGCACGAATAACAGCCTTGGTCTGCATAACGGCAATTTCAGGATAGGTAACAGCAAGACGAAGTCCTCTGTGTCCCATCATGGGGTTGAACTCGTGCAGGGAAGTGATGATATCCTTGATTTCCTGTACGCTCTTGTTCTTTGCCTTAGCCAGCTTCTCGATTTCCTCTTCCTCCTGTGGAACGAACTCGTGAAGAGGCGGGTCTAAGAAACGGATGGTAACAGGGTTGCCCTCAAGTGCCTCATAGAGTGCCTCGAAGTCTCCCTGCTGGTAAGGAAGAATCTTCTCTAATGCTTCTTCTCTCTCTTCTTTGGTGTCGGATACAAT